>Ga0208245_1000013_pt1 | contig 275832 bp, 329 predicted proteins | sample RifOxyC1_FD_184035 | JGI IMG/M metagenome (GOLD analysis project Ga0208245, IMG submission 184035) | Soil microbial communities from Rifle, Colorado - Rifle Oxygen_injection C1 (SPAdes) | ecosystem: Environmental > Terrestrial > Deep subsurface > Rock core/Sediment | place: Rifle, Colorado... | reverse complement strand
CAATTCCCGAAAATAGGGGTCGGGTTGAAACAGGAAAATCGCTACTAAGGCCTAAAACACGACGTTTTAGCCGGCCGCTGAAAAGCGCTGCCTTAGTTTAAGCCGACGACTCCGAGATTCACACACCTGTTTACCAGAAGATTTAGAAAAAATATATGGTATTGGTATGAAAACTTCTCGTTGTTTTATCCTTCACAGCCGTAAAGATTCCAGATATGCCGGTCTAGATACGCATATACTTAAGTTTTTGAAGGGATATGGTTTTAAGGTTCCAAAAGCTACACCAGCTAAGAAAAAATACCTAGAATTAGAACAGCAGTTCCTGTATATTGCGGATAGTCAAAATAAATCGCCAGCAGAGCTTGATTTAGAAGTCTGGAATGCTTATAGTTTACTTTAACGCTGAAGTATTATATAAATTTAAAGATTGGGGAGAATTAAAATGGATGATTTAGTTTTGAAAAAGCTGTATGAGCCTTTTGACATAAAAACAAAGCCTGGTTCTCAGGGGTATAAGTACATTAAAAGCATAGATGTTATAGACAGAATGAATAAAGTTTTTTCTGGAAGATGGTCTACTGAGGTCGAACACCAAGAACTAATTGAGGACACTGTTTTAATTAGAGTACGGGTATCTGTAGGTAATGAGTTTAGCCATGTTGGCTATGGAAGTAGTTCCATAAAAAGATTTACTTACGGAGACAATAAAGGTAAAATAGTTGATTTAGGTGCTGTATTTAAAGCAGCTGAGGCTTTAGCTATTAGAAACGCTTGTTCTAGATGGGGGGTAGGTTTAAACTTAGAAGAATCGCCTGATGAGATTATAGAGTCTTCCGAAAACATGGCTCTAAATAGGAACAAAACAGCTGCTTCTGATTTTACTATACCAGAAACAGACATTGCTAAGGAAGTAAGTATTTCTAACAAAGAGACTAGAGAAAATAAACCTAAAAACGATACCCCATTGAATAATTTCGATGGGGGACTTTGTTGGTCTTCTGAGATAATAGGAGAAGCATCAGGCGCGTTTGATTACTCCTTACCTCCTTTTCCGGCTGTCAAAAGCGATAATACCGTAGTTAAAGATAAGACCAGCGTTACTAAAAAAAACAAAGCACTGGAGTTAGAAAAGGCAGTTGAGAATATAGAGGCATCTTTTCCTAAGATTCCGATGCCTTTAGCAGAAGTAAATAAAGTACCATCAGTAAATAGTAGTGATTTACCGCCAAAGAAAAATGTTGATATGATTAGTGATGTTCAAATTACAGCCTTACGTGGTTTACTAAGTGTAAGGGGAATGGATTATAAAAAACTGGCCCATGATGCTTTTGTGGACAAGGGTTTAGATCCGGTTACTGTTCCAATAAGTCCCGAAGGCTTAACTTATAAGGAAGCAGTTATAGTAGTTAAATATGGTAATGAGTTGTTCAGAAAAAATAAATAAAGGAGTTACTACTATATGTCAAATAATAGTGATTACAAGGTACATAAGGTTTTTATAAAAGAAGCCGAGTTTGAAATACTTATTTTGGAGATACCAGTAAATGAGATAGAGGATAAACTGGCTTATTTAGCCAGAGAAAAAGGTAAAATAAGTAAAAATTTCTATGAGGATTTTATTATAGCTACCTGTATAGCTAATATCAACCAACTTTTGTTTCATTTAAATCAGCAGGGTATTGGTGCTTCCATTGTACTTAAAATAAGAGATGAGGTAGTTAGCGCTATATTAAAGTTTAACCCAATATTAGATCCTTTAAAACTAGTATTAAATAACAATTATGTTGTTAAAATAATTAAAGATACTGAAAGTAATGACAAAGAAACTAGAAAACTTGTAGACAACAAACATTGGGATTTAAGTTATTTTGAAGATGAGGCTGTTGAAGACGACCTAACAGCTAAACCTGCAGTACCAACCAAAGACAATAGGGGTAAAAAGGGACAAAATGCTTCAGATAATCCAGTAGATAAGGATATAAAATCCTTAGAGTACCAGGTAGTACAGAAATGGTGGAAGCGTATAGGCCAATATGTTTCAATAAGGCAGTTTAATGCAGAAGATGCAGAAGTTATACTTAAAAAACGCTATTTTCATAATAGAACTAGTTTCGGAACCTTTGTTGTATCTACCTGTGTAGAGGATTTCGAGGAGCTTTTTTCTTTGTTAGATAATCTAGGTATTCCTAATAGAGTAGCTCCGCCATTACTAATGCATGAGTTATACGAATTATGTAAGTCTGTAAATGAGTTTTTAACTTTTGAAAACGCACAAAAACTTTCAGATAAAGAGGGCGAAGATGGCGATGAGGACGATGCCTCTGAATCCACAGCAAGAAAGAAAAAGTCAGCTTCTAATAACATGAAGCAGTACATGAAGACTAAACCAAAAAAGAGATTTAAAGATTTACCTAAAGAAGACCTCATCAATCTTGCAGATAATATGAAGGTATTTTTAATTGGTCAGGATAAAGCCGTAGACTCTCTTGCTGAGGCAATTCAACGAGCAAGTGTCGGGCTAAAGGATCCCAATAAACCAATTGGTTCCTTCCTATTTGCAGGAAAAACCGGCTGCGGTAAAACTTTAGCAAGCAAAGTACTAGCTGATGAACTGATTAGGGATAGAAATAATTTAGTAAACATTGATTGCTCGGAATATTCTGCCGACCATGAGTATTCAAAATTAATAGGGGCGCCAAATGGGTACGTTGGTTTTGAGGCCGGTGGTTTTCTTACTAATCACATGTATAAAAATCCATTCAGTGTAGTGGTGTTTGATGAGGTAGAAAAAGCTAGTAGAAAGGTGCACGAGCTTTTGTTACAAATCATGGAGGAGGGTAGGCTTACTGATGGTAAAGGTAAAACCGTTTCATTTAAAGATTCAATTATTATTATGACTTCAAATGTTGGCGTTTCCGAGATTGCTGCCGTCAAAAAGACTATAGGTTTTGGTGATGTTGCTGTGCTAACTGAGGAAAAAAAAGAAGCAGCTTTAGACTCAGCGTTAAAAAAGAAATTTAAACCGGAGTTTTTAAATAGATTGGATTCTATAATTCACTTTAATACCCTAAAGAGGGATGACTATATGAGAATTATAGATATAGAACTTTATAAGCTCAATGATAATTTACGAACAAACGATACTGAATATAAGCATGTAGAGTTAAAATTTGATAAGAAAATTAAAAATTTTATATTTAAAGATGGAATAGATGATGATTTTGGTGCTAGGCCCCTTAAAAGAAGTATTGAGCAGAAAATTGCCACCCCTTTGGCTAGGAGATTGTTATCTGAAGATGTGAATAGGCTTGCTACAGTACATGTTAGTACAAAAGCTAACGATGTTATGTTTAGTTTTGAAAATAAAAACGATGATCCGCCTTTTTATTTAACTGACGGTGGAGAGAAAGCTACGGCTTCAGTAACTAAAGCTAAGCCCTTATTTGATCCAGATATAGAACCAACGTCTGGTTGTAGTGGTGGTGCATGTGGCGACGGCTGTGATGGTAGTGGTAAGTGCCATGATGATAAAGAGGATGAATAATGTTACTAAATGAACTTGAAATTGATTTGCAAATTATGCTCGATGCGCTAAGGCTTGAGTTTAAAAAAATTTATTTAGTAAAAGAAGTATCTGTTCAATTTATAATAGAAGATTTTGGTGTGATTCTTTGTGGTATAGACAGAACAGAATACAGTACAATAAATGAAGCAATAATAAAGCGTTTTGGAAAAGGTTGGAGAGTTGTATATATTACTACTCAAGACTTATTGTACGAAAGGAAAGATACTTTTATTTGGGAATTAATGCGCAGTGGGTATATGCGTTATATTAGAACTAAATTTCCAAGACAATTTAAAGAACTGATAACAATACAAAATTTTGGAAAAAAGATAATAGAACAAAGACTAAAGATATGGGCCGATGATCCTAAATATAGGTTTCTAGTAGAAGAAAATAAAATAGCGCTTACTGTAGTAACTAGTTATATTTTATCTGTAGATCCTAGTTTTTATGATACTATGCCTGAGTTTGTGGGAGGAGAATAATATGAGACAAGAGAACGGTAGAGTAAGGCCAGCTTCAAAAGAAGAAACAGCTAATTTTAAAGCTAAAGGTTTAAAGTGTTTAGGATGCGGTAATACGATAACCGCCAAAATCACCTTTGGAGAAGTTGCCATATGTAATATTTGTGGCGCAGATATGGTACAAGATAAAAACTAATTAAACAAAAAGGAAAAGGAGAATTATTATGGGGACAGAAAGCTATCAGTATGCAATAAATGCAATTAAAAATAAAAAAGAGTATATTAATTACAACGAAAATATTAGAATTACTGAATCAAATAATTATTTTAAGCGGGTTGTGGCTAGGGCTATATCGGACTATTTATCGGCAATAAGTAGACCATGGGATACTATTTATAAAGAAGATATTAATGCTAAATTACTAGCAAAACATTTAAATAATATGTTTCCTGAATTTAAAGATGGGTGGGAGTTTAGAACTATCCATTCTCAGGGAACTTTTGATATTGTATGTTTAGGTGCTAATGTAATTATTGAAATGAAAGCCGTTAATAGAAGAAATAAGCGTTTTGTTTCTAACGCCTCTGTTTATCCTGACACGGTTACTGTTAAGAACGCTCTTTCCAAAAAATTTACTTATCCCGAGACCAATAAGGATATTAAAAACACAGTGCTAGATGTGTTAGTAGTTTGTGTTAGCTATAAAAAAGATATTATAAATGGTTTTGCTATTGTTGACGGCCATTATTGGGATATAAATGAACGGCTCTACGTAGACTGCCATAAATACTTTGGTGATTTGAACAAACATACAGACAAAATTAACGAATTACTTTCAGAAAATAATACATTTGCTGCTGCAATGTTGGATGGTACTTTAGGTAATGCTGTTAGTTTAAAACTTAGGAAACTTATCGAGTTGACAAACCCCATTGGTAGGCTTAATGTGTTAGGAAAATGGGGGATTGTGTTTTAATTTGAAAGTATAACGCCTTACATCACCAGCGGCGCTAAAAAGCTTGAATAAAAAACTCCGAGCTTCTCGCCGTCTGGTGGATGTAATTGTTATCTGGAGGTGTATATATGTTTAATATAGTAATGTTAGTTTTATTTGCTGTAATGATTTTTACTTTACTTGATATTATAGATTTTGCTCCGTTACTTATGGGACTTTTTGAGTATGTTGTAATACCTGTTGCTGTTATTTCAGTTTTAATAAAGTTAGCAAGCGATTTCGCAAGCGGTATGTGTCCATAGATATTTGAAGTTTTTGTTCCCACGACTGCCATTCAGCTTCTGGTTTATTAATATAAATCCATTTTTTAGCCAGCGCTGGAAAGGTACTTAATAAATGAGTTATTTGATGATTAAGGTTTTCTGAACTATGTTTAATACAAGTGTCTTCACAATGCTCAGCTATTAACTTTGTAACTGAATGTGAGTTATCTACAATTAAACTTAAGTATATACTTAATGTTCTTTTCCAATTGTAGTTTCTTAAAAGAGACCATATAGTTATCAATAATGATATCAGTGTGGTCCAGTGGTTATTAATTAATTCAAGTATTGTTGTAGTCATTTTTTAGTATTTTTATTTAGTTTGAAGATAACACCCTGGTTAACCTGACGGCCAATAAGGGTAATTTTTTAAACAACAAGTGCTGGTTCCGTTCAGGTTGAACCAGTTGTTAGCACGCCGTTTTTCTTTAGGTTTTTTATAAATCTCCTAACGAAGTTTGGCGGCTACAAAAGGAGATTTATATGGAACGTTTAATAGTTAAAGATGTTCGAACAGAAAATAAAATGTGTCATGATATAGCTTCATTACACCCTGAAGCAAATTTACACATAATTAAAACGAACGGGGAAGTTCATAACTATACACCCTACCTTATACACTTTTTTAAAGACTGGATAATGGTTAAATATAATGGCGACCATATATGGTACAATATGTCAGATATTAGCCGATTAGTTGAGCAGAAACCAGAGACCCCAATAAATGAGGACAACACTTCTTCGCGCGAAATTTAATTGCTATGTTAGCGAGTTGATACCATTACTACAGTCAAATGAAAAACGGTGTAGTTGTTTATTATTTTGGTCAAATATAATACCGTCCACAGAATATTCAGCTTTTCTATTTGATTCTAATTGTATGGTGATAATATTTTGTTCATAGATATGCTCAGGAAATTTCTTTAAATTTATTATTTCAGTAATTTTATTTTCTATAAAAGTTCTGGCTTGTGGGTTATCAATAGTTTTAATCCATGTAAACTTGATTTTCATAGGAGTTTCCTTTGTTGGTTTAAGTTTTGTAATTGTTTTGCTAACGTTATTAATCAGCGGCGGCTGCCAATAAGCTCGCCGCGCAGCGCCTCAGCAAGCTTCCAGCCGTCCGCTGGATTAACTTGTTGGGCAAAAGGAGGATTTATATATGAAAGAACTAAAATCTAAAGAAGAATTAAATCCAAATATGCCTTTATACGATTTCATAGGTAAAACAATAGAGACATTAGAATGGTCACATACAGGGGTTGATATTAAATTCACTGATGGTACTTACGGTTATTTATCAATTTCACTATCTAGTGATGTCAATGTTAATTTTAAAACAAACCCGTATCCTGGTATGGAAATCGTACCTGAGCCAGTTTTGTATAATCTATGTAAAGCAGAGCAGTTAGAAATATACGGTGGTTTAATTCCTGCTCATGTGCTTTGATGATGTTTAGACCAATGATGTCCACCTGTATGAGTTTTGGCATCTATTATAGCTTTTTCAATTGTATCTGATGGCTTACTTGGGGTTGTATCTGAGTTAACATTACATGTTTCACAAAACCACCAACCACAATATTGATTATCAACATATGTTACGTAGACAGTGTAAATAATACTATCTCGTTCGTATGGTTCTGAATGAACTATATTTTTGAAGTCTTCAAAGTTCATAATGTAGCTTCCTTTATCATTGAAGGAATTTAAAATTAACTGGCTACCTAGATGTGGCCCAACAGAAACATAACCTGCTTGTCAGGTTGATGTATTGGTTGAAGGGGGTTGAATATGTTAAGTTTTTTACGTAAAATCTTTCAATGCTACTTGTTTGACAGCCATTGAAGTAGCACAGGGATGTGCTACGGCCCGCCGACCTGGTTGGTATCTCTTAGCCAGAAGGTCGTAGCGCGTTGTATCTTTCGTCGGCGGCGATTTTTCCATGGGTTTAACTAGCTTCCTTAATAGTATAAGATTTAACTTGCTTCTAAGAACGAGTTAAATATTACGTTCTATAAGATTTAACTTGCTTCTAAGAACGAGTTAAATATTACGTTCTATAATATTTAACTTGACTTTAACTAATTTGTATGGTATGATCTATTTTTAAACTTAATCAGGAGCATTAATGAGAGCTTTCAAATTCAGAATCTATCCCACGCTTAAGCAGCGCAAACAACTCCAAAAGGAGTTTGCTGCGTCCCGCTTCGTCTGGAATTGGTCTCTGGATCAGAAAGACTCCATGTTCAAACTCTACGGATTTAAGCACAACGTAGTAACCTTAAGCAGAGATTTAACTTGTCTTAAGAAGCATGAGTCTTGGCTTTTAAAAGCTTCTGTAACGGTAATGACTAACACCTTGTATGATTTGGATGAAGCCTATAAGAAGTTCTTCCGACATGAAGCCGAGCATCCTAAGTTTAAGAAGTTCAAGAATTCCGTGTGTTATCAAATGGATAAACGTCAGGGAACTCATATCTTCCAATCAGGTAAACTTCTAAAACTTTCCAAGTTAGGACCAATCGACGTAAAATGGTCTGATGAAGTTCCAGTCTTCCCCAACAGTGCCACTATTTCAAAAAGGCCTAATGGGGATTGGTATGTTTCTCTACAGGTCGACTGCACGAAACCAATGAAGCTCAAGTCTCATAACAAGATCGGACTTGACCTTGGTATTCAAAGTTTTATTACCACTTCGGACGGAGATAAAATTGCCCCACCAATACCTTATAAACTGTCTAAAAGGAAGCTTAAAATCCTCCAAAGACGTTTTAATAAAACCAAGAAGAAAAGCTCTAACAGAGCCAAAGCCAGAATAAAAGTAGCAAATCTCCACCAGAAAATAAGTGATCAGCGGAAAGATTTCCTGCACAAATTGAGTACCACTATCGTAAGCGAAAACCAAGTGATAGCGATAGAGGACCTAAAAGTGTCGAGTTTAGCTCAGGGAAAGCTAGCCAGTGCGGTTACAGACTGTGGCTGGGGCATGTTTACCATTTTTTTAACGCATAAAGCCCTCTGGAATGGTAGAGAGCTTTTGAAACATCCAAGATACGAACGAAGCACAGGAGTTTGTCCTAATTGCAATTATGTTACGGAGAAACTCCCGTTAAATATTCGTAGCTGGAAATGCCCTTGCGGACTAACTCACGACAGAGATATAGCCGCAGCTCAGGTTATACTGAAGCATACCGTCCAAAATACGGTGATACTAAATACCGCGAGGAGCGCGGGAAGTTTAATTACTAAAGCCTGTGGACCGGCAAAACCACTTGACGATAGGGAAGCAATTCCCGAAAATAGGGGTCGGGTTGAAACAGGAAAATCGCTACTAAGGCCTAAAACACGACGTTTTAGCCGGCCGCTGAAAAGCGCTGCCTTAGTTTAAGCCGACGACTCCGAAGGAATTATTTACGTAATAATAGATTAATTGAAAATTATAAATGAGCAATTCTATGATATATGATATTTTTACCAAGGAATTTAGAGAAAAAAACTATAACCCGAAGAGTGAAATATATACTGGCGCGGGTTCTGATTTTGAAGTCAGAGAGGGAAGGTGTGAGGATATTTTACCAACAATAGCAGATAGTTCGGTCCATTGTTTTATTATAGATCCCCCTTACGGAGTTAAGATGGAAACTTGGGACGATGATATGCCGTCCATAGACATTTGGAATCTTTGCTACGACAAGCTTAAGCCTGGTGGACATATCGCCATTTTTTGTCAGCCATCTATGGTACCGTTACTGTGCCTAAGAATGTCACAAGCCCAATTTGAGTTTAGGGATCAGGTGGTGTGGTGTGGACAGGGTACTCATATTAAGGGTTTCAGGACGGAGGATGAAGCTTACGGTAGTAAATTACGTAACGTCTACAACCCAATTTTAATATATAGGAAGAAGCTTGATGGTTCTGAATTAAACAACTGGAATTTATATAAAACAAATCTTCTAAATTTAGAAGAATCCCGTCAGACATATAAAGGAGACCATAGCTCTATAATAAAAAGGTTCGAAAATACCGGCGAGATGCATATGCAGTCTGATATTAAGAGTAATACATTTAAAAAATTAGGTCGAAAGGGCTGGGTTCCTTCTGCCAGGGGTGCACTTCCTACCAATGTTCAGTATTGTCCTAGAGCTTCCAGTCAAGAAAAAACAGCTAATGGTTTGGTTGAAAATACGCACGTTTCTGTCAAGCCCTTAGGTATTTTAGTTTGGTTGGTTCGGTTGCTAACAAGTGGCCCAAACCAACTAGTAGTAGATATTTACTGCGGCACTGGATCTTTAGGCGTAGCTTGTCGTAGACTAAATAGAAAATTTTTGGGGATAGAAATGGATTCAAAAAATGTTGAAATAGCCAAACTTAGAATTAAACACACTTTTGATTTGGATATAAAGTATTTTAATAATGTGAGGCCAGTATGATGTACTACCGTAATTTTGTAACTATAGATACACCAAAGGAAGAACGAAGCCGTTTAAATATAGGGCCCATCTATAATAATTCAGTACGATGTCATTTATGTGGAGAAGTAATTCGTTCTACAAATAGACACGATTACAGGTCCTGTGCTTGCGGTGCAGTTTCAGTAGACGGAGGAAGTTGGTATTTAAGACGATGTGGTAATCCTTTAGATTATACGGAATTAAGTGAGAACTTTAATGATAGATAACATAGAAAAAGAAAAGAATGGTAATGGTTTGGATAAGCCCTTAGTGGATTTGTTAGATACAGGTTACCCTTTATTGCAGAGGTTACGTGAGCAGGCTCCTGGGACATATAAGCATTCACAAAGCCTTATGTCCTTAGTAGAGAGTATTAGTATTGAATTAGGTTTAGATATTCAAAAGATGAAGGTAGCTGCCTTATATCATGACTGCGGAAAAATAAATGCGCCAAGAATGTTCAGTGAGAATCAATTGGACGGAGAGGACCCATATGTCGAGCTCGATCCGTGGTTAGGTTCACAGATTATTCGAAGCCATGTCGCCGACACAGTTAATATTTTAATAAATGATCATAACTTTCCCAGGGATCTTATTGAAATAATAAGTCAGCACCATGGGCGTGGTTTGATGCAATATTTTTATGTGAAAGCAGGTGAAAAAGAAGAAGATCTAGAGAGATTTAGTCATAAAGGAACACGGCCTAAAACTATAGAGGCCATGGTATTGATGATAGCTGATAAAGTAGAAGCTACGTCTAGGTCTTTGTTTCAAACTAATAAGTTGGACCCAAAGCAGGTAATAGAAAGCACCATTACAAATTTACTTGATACTGGAGAATTGGATGAAGTTAGTATAAAGTTGGGAGATCTTAAAAAGATTAAAGAGGCTCTTGCTAGAGAGCTGATGGGGACTTATCAACGCCGTGTAGAGTATCCAAAATTGAAGGGTAAAAAAGAAGAAGACAATTAAACAGGAGTACAAAAACTATGACAATGCCTAAAAGGGGTAGAAGAAAAATAATAATTAATGGTAAAACTTATTACTACAAAATAAGCCATTCTTGTAAATGTAAATATTATTGTGAATGTTATTATCTGGAGGACTGTTATATAGCGGTTGTTATAGAAAAACCAGATGGTACTTTTTTAACTCATAAGATTTACGGGAAAAGCAAAGACAGTGAATTTACACCAAAAGACATCAAAAATTTAATAGGGAGCGAAGAAAGTAATGGGGATTGAGTTAATAGTGGGTTTAGTGGTTGGTACATTAGGTATAGTTGTGGGTGTTTTGTTGTATTATGTTAATGCAAAAGAGTGGCGTGAATTGTTAGATCAGCGCCAGAAGAAATATAACGACGAGCTTAGTTTTAGAAAAAGCTCGGAGGTAAGGCTTGGTAAAATTGGTGAAAGCTTGGCGCCGTTTCTTACAGCTTGGCCGTATGATCCAGGTAATTTTAGGTTTTTAGGAAATCCAGTGGACGGAATACAAATAAACGACGATGCTATAATATTAGTAGAAATTAAAACCGGCCATTCTCGCTTGAGTAAAAGCCAGCAACGAGCTAAACAATTAGTAAAGGAAGGCAAAGTGTATTTTGAAACATTTAGAATATCAGAAAATGGATGTGAGCTAAAAAGAGAAGATAAAGTAAAGCAAACTATTTGATTTGGGCATGACGGGGGTTTATAAAAATGCATACTAATAATAGAGATATGAGAATTATATCAGGATCAGCTAATCCTAAACTTGCAGAAACTGTTTGTTTGCAACTACCTAACTGTGGCGGGTTATCAAAAGTTTTTATAGGCACGTTTTCGGATGGAGAAAGCCAAATAGAGATATATGACACAATGCGCGGTATGGATGTGTTTGTCATACAACCAACCTGTAAGATGGCCAACCACAATGTACTGGAATTGTGTCTTATTTTGGATGCGCTAAAAAGATCTAATTGCTGGAGAGTAACAGCAGTAATACCGTATTATGGGTACGCACGACAAGATAGAAAAGTAAAATCGCAGGTACCAATTAGTGCTAAGGCAGTAGCTAATTTGATATCAGTCTCCGGGATAGATAGAATTATTACTATAGATCTGCACTCAGGGCAAACACAAGGTTTTTTTGATATACCTGTAGATAATTTATACGCTTCTGGTATTTTTATTAAACAAATAAAAGAAAATTATTCCGCTGATGATATTGTCGTTGTTTCTCCAGATGCCGGCGGTACTAATAGAGCAAAAGCGTATGCTAAGCGACTGAATTGTGGTATGGCTATAGTATATAAGAAAAGAAAAGGTCCAGGCCAAATAGAAGATATGACATTAATTGGTGATGTTAGTGGAAAAACAGTTATAATGTTAGATGATATGATAGACAGTGCTGGAACTCTATGTGGTGCCTCTGAAGTAGTTTGGGAAGCTGGAGCTACTGATATAGTAGCCTATGCAACTCACCCAGTCTTAACCGGCACTTCTGTGACCAAGATAAACAACTCAAAATTTTCTAAAGTATATGTTACTGATACTATACCGCTAAATAAATATGCTGTCGCTAGTGGTAAAATAGAGATTATTTCTATAGCTCCATTACTAGCAAGTGCTATAAAAAATGTACATGAAGAAACTTCAGTCGGTAATTTATTTGAAGAGTAAAAAAAATAATTACATTTTATTGATTGTTTAATTAAAGGGCGCACGGTCGGCGCCCTTTTTTTATTGCAATTAACTAACCTAATTATAATTGGAAGGCTTGATTTTGATTTTCACAAAAAACAACAAAACTTAAAAAGGAGAAAATTTAAAATGGGAAGCCGAAGTCTAATTAAACAACATGTACAAATAGATGGATCTGGTGCCTTTACCCCCAGTACACCTGTAGCTTATGCAGAACTAACAGGTAGGCCTTATGAAAGTAACCTAACATTTACTGTTACTTCTGGATCCAACATCATAGGATGTCCAGCATCGCTGAGCTCTGAAGAGGTAGGTAATTATATAGTTGTTGTAGATTCTGTTGCGAATGGAGTTTATTATATTTCTAGTATAGACGGTAGCAATGCAACAGTTACGCCAACTCCTACCGAGACCGCCGCTGCCGCCGGAGGAAGCAAGCATTATTTTAAGAACCTAGAGGATGATTTAAATTACATTAGGGCGATGCTCTATAATATCTCTGGTGAAGAAGCTACTTGGCACACTATACCAGGAACGTCCATGTATAGTATGGCATTGACTTTAAATACACTGTCTGAAACAGACACAACGTTAGATGGAAAAATCGATACTACTTCTGGGACATTACAGGCAGCTATTGATAATAAGGCAGACTCCGGACACGATCATAGTGGAGTGTACTCTCCTGTAGGCCATGACCATGACTCAAGCTATTATACAAAGAATGAAGTTGATACTCTTTCTGGCACTCTACAATCTGAAATAGACTATACCCAGATTGGTGCTGGACTAAACACAGATGGTACTTATACTGCTCCAACATATCCTAATACCTACTTATCTGAATCTACAAGTATAAAAGATGCCACTGAAATTTTAGATCAAACTATTTATACATTGGTTAGCGGGGCACCAGCCCTTCTAGATACAATAAATGAACTAGCTGATGCTTTAGGCGACGATCCTAATTTTGCTGTAAGTACATTAAGCGGTATTGCTGCTAATACGGACGAGATCAACCTTATTGAGGCGGCTATAGGGTTGAACACCGATGGTACTTTTAGTCCTTTTTCTAGTACAAATTATCTTGATACCGCTACTACTATAAGCGGGGCTTTAGAAGACTTAGATACCGCTCTTGCTGGTAAATCTGACTCTGGGCATGACCATAGTGGGGTGTATTCACCTGTAGGGCATGACCATGACTCAAGTTATTACACAAAAAACGAGATCGACACTCTTTCTGGAACACTACAGTCTGAAATAGATGGAAAAGCAGATTCTGGGCATGATCACAGTGGGGTATACTCACCGGTAGGTCACGACCATGATTCTTCGTACGCCAATATATCTGTTGAATCAGAATTAGATACTACTCAAGTAGGGGCAGGTTTGACCTCTAGTGGGACGTATTCTCCTGATATGAGCACTAATTACATAAGTGCTGCTACATCCTTAGCAAATGCTGATAGTTTATTGGATGATCAGATTAAAATAAATGCTGATAATATTGCTGCACTGTCTGGAACTTTAGATGGTCAAATAACCGCTATAGATACATTTAAATATTTTACAGATGGAACAGATATAATTACTGCTGACGGAAATGAAGATACATTAAATCTAGAAGGCGCAGGAAATATTACCTTATATCTTGATTCTGGGACACAAACAGTAACCATTAGTGGTACTGTTACAGAGATGGTCAGTACTAATCTTGTCTTTACTACGGTAAGTGGTGTTGGCGATGTTTGGGAATCTACACTAGATGACTTTACAATTGTTCCTGATGGATTACAGGTATTTTATAATGGGGTTAAACAGAGAGATAATACAGACTATTATACAGCTTCAATTGTTTCTGGTAAACTAAGAGTTCAATTTACCTTCGAAACTATAGCAGATAATTGGGTTAATGCTATATATAACCAGCCAGCAGCCGCTTCTGGGCTAAAGCCTTGGATATTAAAAACCAGTAATTATACTGCCTCAAATGGTGATAGAATAATAATAGATACAACGGTTGGAGGTTCCTTTACTGTTACTCTTCCTGCTTCACCATCTATGGGCAATGAGGTATGCTTTTTGGATGGTGGGTCTTATTGTACTACTAGTGGTGTTACGGTAGCTAGAAATGGGTCTAATATAATGGGTACTGCTGAAGATATGTCTATCGATACCGATGATGCTTCTTTTTCTTTGGTCTATTACAATACTAGTAAAGGGTGGAGATTAAACGATTAATATAATATGGTTATAATAAAAACCGCAGAAGAAATAGAAAAGATAAGTATTAGTGCTAGGCTTGTAGCTACTGCATTACAATTAATTAAATTAGAAGCTAAACCTGGCACTAGTACTTTAAAATTAAATAAATTAGCTGAAGAGTTTGTTTATGATAATGATGCTACTCCCTCATTTAAGGGGTATAGGGGGTTTCCGTATTCTATTTGTTCTAGTAGAAATGATGAAGTGGTTCATGGATTTCCCTCTGACATTCCGCTAGAAAGTGGTACGTTATTAAGTATTGATTTTGGTGTATTAAAAAACGGCTATCATGGGGATGCTGCAATAACTTTTGGTGTAGGAAGGCTCAGTACTCAAGTAGAGAAGCTAAAAAGAATTACTGAGGAGTGCCTATATAGAGGAATAGAGCAAGCTGTACCTGGTAACAGGGTTGGCGATATTTCGTATGCTATACAAACACACGCTGAAAATAATAAATTTGGTGTAGTTAGACATTTTGTTGGACACGGTATAGGGCGATCTTTACATGAAAAACCGCAAATACCAAATGTTGGGCAAGCAGCGAAGGGCTTATTACTAAAAGAGGGAATGGTACTAGCTATAGAACCAATGCTTACATTAGGTACCCATGAGATAAAGACCATGCTAGATGGGTGGACTGTAAAAACTAAAGACGGAAGCTATGCTGCTCACTTTGAGCATACAATAGTAGTAACAAAATACAACCCGAAAATACTTAGTTTAATATAGTAATGTGAGGAGGGATAAAGCTAAATGTTAAAATTGTCTAATTTTATTACTGGTACTAGTCTTGGGAACGTTAACACACAAAATACCAGCTCATATCAGTTTGTACTTGAGGATAAAGATGGTGTGGTTGTTTTGAATAACCCAACTACAATATCGGTTACAGTTCCAGCAAACTCTACTGTTGCTTTTTCTGTTAAAACCTGTATTGATGTTATTCAGGCCGGCAATGGTGGTTTAACTTTTTCAGCGGCTAACGGTGTAACAATTAAATCTAGGGCCAATAGTTACTCAACTAATACTCAATACAGTAAAGTGTCTTTAGTACAATCTTCAATTGACACTTGGTATTTAACCGGGGATATAGTTTATATAGCGCCCATGGGCTCAAGAGCGGTATTTGTGGGTGGTAATTCAGGAACGGTACTGGATTATATAACAATAGAAACACTAGGCAATGCGACCTATTTTGGGGAGCTTACTATGTATAGATATTCTGCCGTTGCAGCGTCTTCAACTACTAGGCTTATAGCTGGGGGAGGTTTTGGTACTACCTACTCTTCTGTTGCCGACTACATAACAATAGCGACTCTTGGTAATGCTGTAGATTTTGGTACGTTAACTGTGAGTAGAAGTCAGCTATCATCGGCTTCTAATTCTACAAGAGCTCTTTTTGCTGGAGGATATACAGGCTCCAATTCAAATGTAATTGACTATATAACTATAGCATCAACAGGAAATGCTATAGATTTTGGGGATCTAACTGCTGCTAGAAGTAGACTTACTTCAGGGGGAGCGGCTTCTCCAACTAGGGCTTTATTTGGAGGAGGCTGGACAACGTTATCTGTTATAAATATTGACTACATGACAATAGCATCTACTGGAAATGCTTTAAATTTTGGTAACTTGTCTGTAATACGTAGTTACACTGCGGCTACGTCTTCGTCTACTAGAGCTATATTTGCTGGAGGAACTAATAGTGTACCGACGTTGTCTAATGTAATTGATTATGTAACTATAGCATCAACAGGAAATGCCACAGATTTTGGGGATTTATCGGTTGCTAGAGAAAATGGAGGTGCAGTATCTTCTAATACAAGAGCTCTTTTTGCTGGAGGATATACAGGCTCCAATTCAAATGTAATTGACTATGTAACTATTTCTTCAACAGGAAATGCCACAGATTTTGGGGATTTATCGGTTGCTAGGAGTTTTTCTTCAGGGGCGTCTTCAAACCATGGTGGACTACAAGTTTAAATAATTTATTAAAAAAATGTAGGAGAATAGAAATGTCTAAATTATCAGACCACATACTAAATACGATCAGAGCTTATAATCAAATAGCAACTACTCCTGCTTTTGCGGATGCTGCACCTACTATTAACGCACAAACAGGAACTACCTACCAGTTTGTATTAACAGACAAAAAGGTAACATTGAATAATGCTAGTCCTGTTACTGTTACTGTTCCTGCTAATGATACTGTTGCTTTCCCTATAGGAGATACACAAATAGATGTAATCCAAAAGGGTGCTGGAAAGGTTACGTTTGCTGCTGCTGGTGGTGTAACTATTAACTCACAGGCAGGAAACTTATCAATAGCTGCTCAATATGTAGGCGTAACTTTAGTAAAAGAAGGTACAAACACATGGTACTTACTTGGTAATCTTATATCATAAGGAGTGATATATATATGTTTACTATTGGGTTTATTTCTTATAGTAGTGTTGCAACAAGAGCATTGTTTGCTGGGGGATTTGTATCTTCTAATTCAAAGGTTATTGACTATGGTAATATTGAGAGTTTAGCTAATTTAACTACGTTTGGGAATTTAACAATTGCAAGAACCGGTTTGGCCTCATCTGGGTCATCGACAAGAGCATTGTTTGGTGGAGGAACCACAGGGTCAAACTCAAATATTATTGACTATGTTACTATCGCATCTACTGGTAATGCCGTAGATTTTGGTGATTTAACTGTGGCAAGAACTAATTTGTCTGCTACAAGTACAGGGCATGGGGGCCTTCAGTAGCTATATAATATGAGATCACTAATAAGTGAAAATCAAATAGTAGACGAAGATTTTCTATCGGAGGAAGAGTTTGCTGTTGCTTCAGGAACTATACAGTCACAAATTACAAGTAGTGCAATTAATATAAGTTCTAATACATCAGCAATTTTATTATTGGATGACAAAGTAGATACTATTTCTGGGACATTAAGATCTACTCTTTTGCCGGCCGGAGAAAATGAAATAGTATACTCGTCTGATATAACAATAGATTGGTCAGGATCAGCTACTAAATATTTGACTTTAGAGGGAAATCCAGATATAACTTTCGAAAATACTGTAAATGGTATGGTATATAGACTTTTACTTATACAGGACTCTGTAGGTAGCCGTATTCCTACTTGGAGTGATACAATAAGATGGGGAGGAGGATCACAAAAGGCACTGACTACTGCTAGCGGATCCATAGACGTGGTGACTATTCTACGATCAAATAGTTTATACCTGTGCGATATTGCTACTGGTTTTTAGGTTATTTATATGACTATTTATTATATAGACCACACACTTGGAAATGATACTAATGACGGCTCGGAATGGGGAGATAGTACGGCTTGGAAAACATTGGCTTTAGGAGCCACTGCCGCCAGACTAGTGTCCGGAGATGAAGTACGAGTTGCCAAAACGCCTGATCCTACACTGGTTGGGACATGCTCATGGAGCAATCAATCAGACACTATAACTCTGCCTTCTGTCCTTACCAAAAATGTAGAGGTGGAAGGCACCACCTGGACAGCTTCCGACAACGTGACTTGCGGGACTAACGTAAGTAGAAAAATTGGTTCTTATGCTTCACAGTTTGCGATTGGTGCTGGATTTACAACAGGTAAAGTTGCATACAAGACATTGGGATCGGTTCAAGACTTTTCAGGGTATCAACAATTAAGTTTTTGGTTGACGGCTGTAAATGCTGCCATCGCAGCAAATGTCTTAAAAGTATGTTTATGCTCTGATACTACTGGTGATACGATAGTTGATTCCTTTATAATCCCTGTAACTCCTGGTGGGGGTTATGCTTATAATATTACTATTGACAAAGGCTCGGCATTAGGCTCTTCAATTCAATCTGTTACCATTTATGCTGATAGCGATCCAGGAACAGTCACTTTCAGTTTATCTTGCATAATAGCCTGCAAGGCGGCTTCTTCTGCTGACAGTATCACCCTTTCAAGTTTGATAAGTAAAAGTTCTAACGCTATAGTTGGGGCGAACGATGATGGCTGGTATGGAATAAAGTCCATAAATGGAACAACTCTTATTCTTGACATAAACCCAGGATACTTTAATAGCGTACCACTTCGTTCTTATTTCGGAACAACTGAATCTGTTTCTACTTACAAAAGAGAACCGGTAAAAGTTATAGCCGCAGAAGTATTCAATGAGGCAGGGGTAACCTATACGGGTGGATACAATACTTCATCTGGAGTCGTTGATGGCGAAACCTTTATAGAACTTCATTCTTATTGGTCTTGCAATATCAGTGTTGCTGATGTGACTATATCTGGATTTTCTTTTGTTAGAGGGAATTATGGCTTTTATGAATATCCCGGATGTACTGGAACAATAAATATCGGTAGTATTTCAAATTGCTCTACAGCATTGTATGCAACAGGAAACACAGCATCCTTGACAACGAATGTTAAATGTCTAAATAACAATGTTTCTGGATTATATCTTCAAGGAAAATTCAACACTATTAATATAGATACTGTCAAAAATAGTACAACATCCAACGCACAAACATCAAGTGCGTCACAAAATGCAATAAATATCGGAAAAATATACAATGGTGCTGGAAGTGGACTGCAAGTGGCCAGTAGCTGGTCAAACACGATAACAGTGAACAATGCTGAATATAACACCGCAAATGGTATTTTATTCAATAGTGCTTGTAATAATGTAGCAACGATTGGTACAGCTAATTTCAACACTCAGTCTGGTTTGTCATTCCAAAATGCTTTGGATAATGTTGTTACGGCTACAGACCTTTCCTATAACTATGCGTATGCGATTTATTTCGGCAGTGTGTCAGCAAATAATATTGTGAAAGGATTTGATGCTCATAGTAACGTGTCAGGCGTATTCAATGTAATCGCTGGTGCAATTGGAAATCGTCTTTATAATTGGACTACCAATCAAGCAACCATAGGCGTTTTTGCTACTCCTGCACCATATATTCAAAAGGTGTTCAGTGGAAAAGAAAACAATGATCAACTAGATTCTAAAATTTATCTTCCAGACAGTCGCATTGCTCGAACAGATAATTCAATTCGTTATACGGCGTCCGATGTGTCCTGGAAAATTCCTTCAGGGTGGACTTCGTATTGTCCATTTCTATTTTCTATAGCAAAAATTGCATGTGCTGCCAATGCTCAGGTGACTGTTTCGGCTTATTTACGAAGAGATAGCATAAACGTCACCTCATCACTTTTATGTCAAAAAGGACAAATTGCTGGCGTATCATCAGATGTTCGCAGTACGATCAGCGTTGACGCAGATACGTGGCAACAGATAACCCTGCAATTTACCCCTACTGAAGAAGGGGTTGTTGAAATATTTGTTGAAGTTTATGGGGGAGCTACTACTAATAATACATGGATAGATGATATTTCCATCTCGCAAGAATAGGAGAGTAAGGCATGTTTACAATAATATCAAAGGAGCAAGATGTGTCAGGTAAATGGATTGTTCAGACACAGATAGACAGTTATTCAAACCAATCCTTCTCTTTTAGTAATGACCCCTCTACTGAGATAATGACTTTAGCAGTAGAAGCTTATATTCTTGTTAGACAAATAGAAGTACTTCAAGGAGACTTGGTTTCAAAAAATCAGGAATTAGAAGATGCCATTACCAACCAATAGTGATATTTATACTATGAAGTTCAGCTTTATTGGTGAGCCTTCTGTGCAAGTTACTGCAAAGTCTTCATTAAATCCAGGCTTATTAAGCTACTCGTTTATTGGAGAACCTTTTGTTCCATATGGAACAGGAGGATCTGGACCAGTTGTAGTTCCAGGCAGTTTATTTTTTTGTCACGGATAGATTGTAAATTTCCTAGACACCCTTTTAACTTCGGTTCATTAGAAAAGAAAACGACTCTTTTAAAAAAAACTAAAGGACTAAGACTAAAGAACTAAAAATTAAAGAAAGGACTAAAACTCAATGCTAGAACAATGGTTTACTAAAGAAGGAATTGCCATAATTTTTGCAGGAATCAGTACACTAGGAATCTTAGTTTTTAAGGAAACCATCCAAAGTTTAGTTAGTAGTATATGGTTCCGGATCAATTCTAAATTTGAGGAAGGGGATTTGGTAGTAATAGATGATAAAGAAGCAGTAATCAATAAAGTAGGATTACTTGAAACTACATTTTCCTACGTTAACGATGTGCTTTACAAGGAAGGGGAATGTAGTAAACGAAAAAAACTGTGGCGGGTAGTACCCAATGACCGTATAAAGTTTTTAAAAATTGAAATTATAGTGCATCAAGGTGTCTAGTACTTTTCTATATACAGTATGTAGAAACTGTGCACATTATAGATGGATAGGCCATCCACATTGTGATATCTTTGAACAAAGCGCAGTATACTTTAATCAAGGAAAAGAAAAATGTGACCACTTTAAAGAAAAGAAAGAGACTAGTAATTAATAGAATTTTTTTTCACTACTCTATTCTAAACTGTTTCAATAAGGTTTCATGTGGAACGTTTAGTATATGGTATCTACCTTCGCTATATACTGTATATCCGTTACCGTACAAGAATTTTTTAAATCCGAATTTTCAAACTTTTGACAAAAAAAGTTTGAAAATTCGGATTTGATACTCCTTCTTTTATAAATACTTTTTCTGTGTGTAAATTGAATTTTACAGGAACTAGGCCTTTATCGTATTTGGCATAAGTAATTAGATACTGCTGGTCGGCTATTTCTCCACTACCAAGAAAAAAGTTTCCATAAAGTCCTTTTTCGTCCCTTAACGATACAATTGGTATTTCTTGTGAAAGTGAGTCAATTTTTTCACAATGACCACCTATGATACCAGATAGTCCAAGTAGAACTAGTTGACTAATAGTTACAAGTAGTAGCATTTCTAAAAAATCCATTTTTCTAAACTTTTTTGAATAAATAAAGAGCGCTAAAAAAGATAAAACAATTATTATCAGTACTCCAGGCATATACTACTCCTTTCATTAATATAAAAGTTAGCGAGATGTTAGTTCTAAGTTTCTATCAGTAATAAGTACGCCATTATTATGATCTACCTCGTGTTGTATTGTGAAGCTTCCATTACTTCTGTTAAATATTTGGATATATTTTTTACCATTTAAATCATACCAACAAACTTTAACTTCTTTATAGCGTCGTACTTTTATAGTATTTTTAAGTCTTATAGAACCGCAGTTAGAGTCAGTTATTTCAGTTTCTTTTAGATATTGTAATATTTTCGGATTTATCATTAATATAATTTTTTTATTGTCTTTCGACCTGTTTAAGAAAAAGGCAATTATATTAAAAGGCACTGCACAGTTAGCTCCTGACATTCCGTGTGGTTTTTTGTAATCACAGTAATCTGTTTTTAGTCTTTTTATAATTAGTTCACAAGCACTACGTATTAAAGCTGAGTAGTCTGAAGATTTTGTTAATAGTCTTATATTGACTGGAAGAAGTTTAGATTTTAGGTAAACCAGGTCATGTTCTTTACAGGATGCCCACGTTAAACAGTCATCTACTTTTTCTTTCACTTTATTCCTCCTGTACTGATTATTCCTCTTTTTTTAAATGACCATTCATTAAAACCATGCATATCTCTTTTTATTTCATCTGAGAACTCTGGTGTTTTTTGATAGCCCGTGGCAAGTTCATTTAAAAGATACATTTCTATTTGTTGATATGTTTGATAAGGATTAATAATTCTTTGAAAATTAATATTAGCTAGTTTTGGGTTAGTTGTAAGTATAATGTGCCGAATATTAGTATGTTCAAGTATAAAGATGGGTGTTTGTAGTTTTAGGAAGATATCGTTTAATTTTGCTGTAGCATTAAATTCGATTTTCCAGGCGTCTACTGTTTCTTTTTCAAATTTTTTACCAAACAAACAAGATACTCTATTGTCTAAATGGCTGTGCATTTTTTTAAATTCATCAATATCTATATAAGCTGTGGGTCTAATACAGTTTTCTTTGAAGATAAGGAAAATGGGAATTAATACACCACAAAACCCTACTATTTTATACATAAAAAAATTAGGTTTATATAAATTATTAGTACTACTTATTCTAGGTTTTGGTAGTTCTTGCAGAGTTTTTTGAAGCCATATAGTTTGTTCTTTGTTAATAGTAAGTTTTTTTGTTTCATCCAACAGTATTTCTGTTGTTTTTCTTTCCCATACTGGTGTTTGGGAAAAAGCTATAGAATCATAATAATCTTTAAACTTACTTATTATCTTCATACTGTTTTTTTTATCTCTAAAATTTTAATCTGCGCCACATTTAAAATTACAGACACAACAACAAAAGTCACCTCGACCACATAAATCTATCCAGGAATGCATGTAATATTTTGTATAATACCTTCTTCTAGTACTAATGTTATTTTAGTTAATTTTTTCATAATTTTACCTCATAACAAAAGGTGGTTTATAACTCCAACAATATGGGCCTTGAGGAACTTCTATCGGATAAGCTACCGTTATTTTTGACATATCATTTTTTCTCCAAAATGAGGAGTCTGCCTACTCCTCATTTAGTTTTTACTTACTTGCTACTCGTCTTACTTCTTCAAAGGTATATTCTTTCGTAAGAATACCATTTTCAAAAACGGTAACAAGTGCTTCCTTTCTACCATGTGCATTGCTCTCTAAATCGGTAGTAAAACCTCCATCATCCTCGTGGTAAAGCATTAGTCTACCTTTCTTGCTGTTTTTGCCAGGGTCAGTTATCGGTTGTTTAAACACATCGATCCAAGCACCGTTTACTAAAATAGCACTACATTTCATGGCAAATTTTTGGGTGTCTCTATCTATTTGCTGTAACAACGCGCCACCCATACCAAAAGCTACATTTTCAGCAGAAAAGCCATGTACTTTTAATGTTTCGAGAATACCCCAAATAGTCTTTTTGTTTATACCGTCACCTTGAATCACCCTCACATTTTTAAGTATTTTATACCCTTTATTGTTAATAGTATATCCAAACTTTTCAGAAAGTATTTTTACTACGTCTCTTACTACATTAATAGGGTTACCACTGTCGGGCCGAATAATGACAGTAGCCCCAGAAGCGATTACCTCTTGTTTTAGTTGCTCACCCCAGAGCTTTTCGGCTGCGTTGTAGATATTATAGCTATCAGAAACAACAGCTACTAAAGTTCCTGGTTTAGCAAAAAGCTTAAGCATTTTTCTGTATGCCTCTACTTCTCCCTCTTTACCATAGACAGTTATAGTGCTATGTTCTGCTGCTGGGATACTGAAACCTGCCATTTGAACATTATAGTATTTGTTGGCAAATAAAACACCAGTAACAGTATCGGAGCCCATAAAGTTTACTAGATGAGCCATACCTCCTATACCAGCACTTTCAAAAGAACTGACACCGCGGGATCCAAAATCGTGGAGCTTAAACATAATTTGCCCAGCAGTGTCATCAGCCGTCTCATCAAGATACCCTTTGATTACTTGTTTACACTCATAGGAATTTGTGGCTACTGTAGTAGGATACCATATTGCTCGAAGCAGTGACGTTTCTACATAAGAAACCAACCATGCGCATTTTTTATCAGTTGCTTCTACTGACACCAAAATATTACTAGTTGGTACTAGAGAGCCTTCTTTTACTGCCTTAATCTTGATTGGCAAAAACCCCTTATGTTTTTCGAGTATATACTGCCAACCTTCTCTATTAAAAGGCTCACCATGAATTTTCCAAAATACTTCTGCTTCATCAATCATCTGCCTGGTGACCGGTTTAACCAAATACTCTTTTATGAAGTACTGAAGGCCAAAAAAGAGAGTTTTTTTATATCTACCGCCCCTACTTTCGATATAAGAAAACTTATTTTCTGTTCCGTCTGGATCCTGTAACCAGTGAGAGGCTTTATAACTGTCCGTGTTTAAAATAATGTTTTTGCTCATAGTGGAAATCCTCCATAATGATGTTAATAATTACTCACCGTCTATCGGTAAGCGTTAGTCTACACTCTACCCAAGAAATAAAAAATGATGTCAGCATGATCTTCAAAAATCTGATTACGTAGCCCTTTCAAATCTGCTATAGGTATCCATAATGCTTTAGCTGCGTCATCTCCTCCTTTTACTGGATGCAGTTCCCCATTTGCTAATTCTATTAAATAAGCATCTGTTAGTGTTCTACCCCTTAAACTTCTATCAGGATGATCAAATAATTTATTTGCTTTTATCGAGCCCCGTAAAACAGGTACCGGAACCTTAAGTTTTGTTTCTTCTCTTAATTCCCTTAACATAGCCTCTATGGTAGTTTCTTTTTGGTTTATAAACCCACCAGGTAGCGCCAAGTTGCCTTTACCTGGCATAGCTTTTCTCCTAACCATTAATACGTGACCCGACTGAACTACTACTGCGTCAACTGTTACAAAAGTAGGAGCATAAGGAGCTTTTGTCCAAGCTTGTTTATATTTTTGAACATAATCATATTCTCTTTGAAGTAATTTAAATTCTTCTGTTTCTTTAAATCTTACTAAACAATTTAGTGTAGTGTTAGTTAACATATTAGCTACAGAAGTAAGATTCTTACTTTCAAACAGACACGCTCTGATGTCTGTAGCATTTATTAGTTTTTTATTTTGTGTTTCTACTGTAATTTCTGTTTTAATACTGTGTATTAGTTCCCATTGAGGAAACATGTCCAAATAGTATGAGCTTTGGTCTTTTTTAAATCCTATGATTCCAATTTTAGCTTTAGGGTCATATACAAAAGCTTTAACTCTTTGTTGTATTTCTTCTGCCCATCGCTGATCGTTATACATATAATCATATGAAAACGTTAAGATAATTCTTGCACGATCTATATCAACTAAATCATCAAGAACCATGTTCCATCTTTCTTGGACAGTGAATGGGTTTTTGATTGTTCGTGGCTGATAAGCAGAACCGCAAATAATAATTATACTATCCGCAATCTCTAAAGCTTGCCTAATAATACGAGTGTGACCAACATGGACTGGCTGAAATCTACCAATGAATACTACATGACTAAATTTTCTTGACATAAGAAATCCTCCTATGTTATGGTTGCGATAAAAGTCTATCTTTTATCTATCTCTTACAGAGGTTAGTTAATTATTACTTCATCAGTTTAAAAGCCTATCTAAAAAATTATCATATACCTTTCCGCCATCTTCATTATTTTACCTTGAATAATTATCAAGGTAACCACCAGGCGTAACGTAAGCTATAAAATTACCATTTTTAAAGCATACTTCTTCTGCTGGAATTTTACCCTCTTTGACGGCTACTTGAAAAGATTGAGCAATAAGGAAGTTTGAGATATGCACTTCGTAGTCCGGGATGGATTTTTTAATTTTGAAATACATCTTAATGGTTTGATTTACAAAATCCTCTACTTCACTATCAGGAAGAACTTTTCCACTTTTATCCATAAAATTTATTGTTAACATTTTTAGCATTCCTCACATATACAACACTCTGGGTTTCCTAAACCATCTTTTCGGCCTGAACCAAAACATCCGTGATTATGGTCTTGACAATCCGCACATTTTTTTCTTATTGTTTTTATCTTTCTTACTTTACCGGTACCTTTACAAAAAGAACATGTTTCATATGTTCCTGATTTTTTCTTTTCTTTCATTTCTTTAGCCTATTAGGTACTAATTGTTGATTCATCCAATGGTCGCTTGTTTGAACATGTGAGGACCGGACATACTTGGCCACGTTTTTATGAAAAGATTCATACATAAAACGAAAAGAGTTTCTTACAACATAACCTTCTTGTTTGGAAAAGTTAAGAGGTAAATTTAATAGTTTAGGCATTATTTCTTCCCAAGGCCCTTGCATAATAACTGGGACATGAGTAAGTCCTAATAGATTACACCATTCTATAGTTTCGTCGTAAGATAAACAGACGTTACCGTCCTCATCATCTTCCCAAATAGAAAATACTTCGAAGTAACTTGTTAAATCTGTGTAATAAATAGAATGTTTAGCAAAAAGATTTTCTCCACAAATTCTAAAACCTTGAGGGATTAAATGCCCTATTTCAGCTTGTAGTTGTTTTAATCTATGTCTAGATGGATGATCTTTTGAATCTATAGAGCGAGCATGAACTTTATCTGGATAAATAGTAGTGCATTCACCATCACGCTTTTCCGATACTACCACATACTGATCTTCAAAATGTTTTGTGTCTTTTAATATTTTATCATCACTGGTGGCACCAGGACTCCATGGTAAGTGGAAAGTTCTTGGATATTTATAGTACATTTATATTATTATCCATTTTTTACAGGTTTGTACCCATATTTTATAGCTTGTTCATATCTTAAAGCATTCTTTTGTTGTGCGTAGCTACTTTCTTCATTAGGGTCTATATATGATCCCCACTTAGTTTTTTCTAGTATATTTTTACCTCTAATCATCTTTTTAGGTAAGTGATCATATTTCTACTTCACAATCTTACAAGCTTCTTTTGCTTGTTCCCGTGTTATTGTCCCTTTCCCAGGCTTTAAACTGTACTTTTGTTTTTTACAAAATTTCCTTTTCAATTTCATTCTTTATTTCCCTCATAATCTTTGAGTGTGTTATGGTAATAAACTAATTCTTTTAATGCATGTATAATTTCATTTTCATGCCAAGTCGGTTTATCAAGGTTATGTTTACCGAAACAATTTTCATAAGAAAAAATATGGCCTTTATCTCTACAATCTCCATAACTAAATTCAAAATCTCGTTCTTGGTATGTTTTAAGTGATGGGGTTTTTATGTCTCTATCATCGCCCCAAGAAAACCACCCTGTAGGATTTTTTTCGGTTATTGTTACTCTGTAACCGCCATTTTTATTTTGTTTGGGCCAAACAGTTCGACATTTAAATTCCATTAAATCAGCATAGTAGACGCTAGAAAGAATATACAAGTATGTATTATCATCTCTACATATGCTACTATTTCTACCAACTAGTACTTTTTTATCTTTTGGGTTTTTAACTTTCTCTATCCAAATATGCATATCTAAGTCATTAAAAGTATAGCAGTTTTCTTCTGAAGTGTGTCCTTTTTCTGATAATACTTTCCAAACTTCAAGAAAAATAGGAATATGGTCTCTAACTAAAAGACTATAAAATCTACTTTTGGCCCACTCAAGCATTAAATCTCCCATGCCAGTAAAGTCTTCGCCCTTTTCCTTTCGCTGTTCTTCAGCAATATACAGACAATAAAGTAAATCACCTAATTCATTACAGCGATCCTTGAACGGCCAAGGTTTATTATACATATCTAAACCTCTACTAAGTGATCTTCTAATTTTATTGTAAAAGAAATAATAGCACTTCTTAAAACCATAGTTTCTCCGTCTTTGTACTTAAACATATACTGAGGAGAATTTTCTTCAAACCACCATTTATAAAATTCTACCCATGCTTTGAGTAATTCTTCTTTTGTGGTTATGTTTTTATTAAACAGGATATAAGGCTCACCATAAGATAATTGTATGTATATTGTTGCACAGTTAATTTTAGTATAGTCTTTTTTTCCAATCTTTATAATTTCAGTATAGTTTGGTTTAACTCCAGTAAGAAATGGAAGTACTTTATCTAATATTGTCATTATGCTATCTCCTCAGTGTCTACGAAGCTTTCGTCTTCCTTAGCATAACCCTCTAATAAACCGAAAGTATGTGATTTGGCTTTATAAAAATCTACTCCGCCTGAGTGTTCTACCCTTACCACACAGCCTTCTCTTATGTGGGATTGGTCTATCGTACTTGAGCCTTCCATAAGTGGGGTTACAAAGTTGAGTAGCTTTTCTGAATCGCCGTCGTAGATAAACTGTTCATATAATTCAGGGACATATTTAACCCCAAGTTCTTTGCATCTTTCTTTTACTTGCTCAAGAGGTAAATCAAACGCAATACCATCACCATTAATTATTGCTATACGATATACATAAACGTCACACGTGCCCTGTAAGCAGCCATACTTATAAACCATATGGGAGCCATACTGTTTACTCAATCGTTTATCCTTGAGCTTCTCTGTGGCTTGTGGAGTCATTATTTCTTTACCAGTGGTTGTAAAACCAACTACCTCATAAAAAATCTCCTCCCATTTGCGAAGTTTGCCTTCAAATGGCCGAGCAGCGTTTACACGAAAAGTTTCGTTTTCATAATATGACGGATGATCCAAGCTTTTTAAAACACATTTTCTAGTACCTAGAAAAGTACCAAACTTGGATTCAATCCGTGTGTCAGAAAAACCTTCTCCTGCCAGAAATCTACAAATTCGTTGAAAAGTATTTAACTTTATTTCTTTTTCGTCCGGAACATTTGCACTACGTTGACTGGTTCCATGTACTTTTTCACTTATTGACAGCTGCACTCCGACTGGAATGTGTCTAATTTCATGCTTAAGTTGTTTAGTTTCGGTGTGTTCTAGAAAATATGGATTTTTCTTTCTCAGTTTACCAGCCTTATTGCCCATAGCACGAATTGTCGCCGACGTAAAATATTTATTACAGATAGGAACATCATTAAGGGAATCAAACTGGTCGCCTTCTTTTAAAGTAGTAAGATCATAACCAGTAAAAGCAAAATATGAAATAGGACACCAAAATCCTTCTGATTTTTCTCCTCTAAAGTGCTGAGCTTTTACTCTCCTTGTTTTTCCAAAGTAGCCGCCAGCCCTTTTACCATTCTCATCAACACGCTCTACTAAATCATTTGCTAACGCAAAAGCTTCACTTAATTGCCCATCGGATCCAAAATAAACACCTAACTCACCATCGACTACATTTTTTCCAATTACTACTTGGTAGTTACCGGCTAAACCTAGCTGGATGTTGATGGCATTTGGGTGCTGCATTGTCTTTATACTACAAACTATAGCTTTATACATTGCTTAGTCCTCGCTCTACATTATATAAAAATGTAATTCTTCAGTGCGGGATAACCATTTATTAAGTTCAGCTAAATGTTTTTTTGCCGGCAACTGATCTCTATTTTTTCCTTCTTCCGTACTCCATGCCCTATTTAGAAATGATTTTACCCATTCCATGTATCTATATAGTATTCCTTTACTACCTCCATCGCCGTTAGAATAACACATATAGGTTATATATGTTGGAGTCTGCCATAAGTCTATTCCATCACATTTTAAATTCTTTGGTTTTGCTATTTCTTTTTTTTGTTTATTATTAAAACTAATACTTTCTAATTCGTCCGGGGATATATATATTGTTTCAAAGTTTTCCATGTTACTGTTCTCCTTCCTTCCATAACCTTTCTAAATCAAATGAAGATTTCCTAAAGCAAATGTCGTTATCTAACATAAGATAGCTGCTAACGATCTCTGGTTCATATAATGATATATTAAGTTTTTTATATTTATTTTCTGTTGATAATAAAAACGGGTACAACAAAGCACCAAAAGCCACGTTTTCTGGAAGATTACTTAAAAAAGAGTCAAATAGCTTGGTTAGCTCTGCTTCTGTGTTAACTTGTTTTGCTCGGCCCATACTTTGATATGGTAAAAGTACAAAATAGTCGATTAAACTACTATATTCACTAAATAATCTCCAAAACCTTTCAGTACTGTACGGTTCTCCTACCATTATGTGTAGATTAGTTCTTATTCCTGATTCAGTAAGAAGCTTTATTCCTCTTCTCCACACATTCTCTAAGTGTGGGTGGCATGATATCGCTACGCCCCCACAAACTTCTTTGGTTGTATTGATAATTTCTTCGGTTAAATGCATGGTATTAGTGGTATAGTTTGGTACTATCAGTAATTCTTTGAAGATCCTCAGCACTTTACAAAAATCAGGATGTAGTGTTGGCTCTCCTCCTCCGCCAAGTGCAACTTGAAACGGACGTTCATTTGTATCCATATGCCCAAACCAACCATCTATTTTAAAAATAACATCATCGTACAAAATACCATTACTAGTTGCACTGGTGTAGCAATACGGGCAATTACCAAAGCACTTTGTTCCTAAACTTATATCTACTATTTCTGGCCATTTAAGTCTAGTAATAGGTTTAGTTGGGTCAATCGCTATCCTCATAGTTTGTCCAGTTTTACTATTAAAAATAGCTTTATAGTTGTGTTCTTTGAACTCTCTTATTCTATAGTTTATCATTTTTTAACCTAAGTGTACTCTACCTGCATTAAAAACCGTCTCTATTAAATTAAAAAGCGGATATGGAATACTGTTAGTCTTACGGCTAGGGATTAATATTGATCCTATAAGTTGTTTTCTAAGTTTGTCTAGATTATTTATTTTCCAATCTCTTAAATAGACTTTGTATGCTGTTTTTACTTTTTTTCTAATCCTATCGTTGTGCTGTTCACTTTCTGCGTATGGATATCTTTCAACTAAATTGTATTTTGTTTTATACTCTTGTTCAAAATCATAAGCACCCTTTAGTAGTGCTATACCTAGAGCATGCCAACGCCAATGATAGTATAAATAGTCTACTACAGCTATATTAATAACTTCGTCTACGTTTTTTTCTGTAATTTTATATATATCACCAAAACAATCTTCAAATTCTCTAGGTTGTTCTATGCCTCTACAATATAAAGCCAATGCATCCATTAAAAACTGTTTAATGAATTTTAGGCTCTTTTTTGTGTCGCAAACAAACAACTCACTGCTTGAGTTGGTTATTATATCTAATATTGAATGAATATTTACAATGAGAATTTGTTTATTCATGATTTATTTCCTTCTTTTCTAGTTTAGTTTCCCCGTCGCAACTAAAACGATATGCTTGGTCAAAGACATTTCTAATTTCTTCTTTTTGTTTTTCTATGTTCCACTTAGCCCAAGCATCCCAGCCTATATTTTCTGATTTACATTTTGAACATACATATTTAATCTTTTCCATAAAACCCTCTTCTTAGTACCGATTTTTTACTACATTTGTGTGGTAAAACTACATTTATGTAGTTACATTTATGTAGTTTAATTTTTTACATTTTATATTATAATTAGTATATAGATATATATATATCAATAAATATTAGTAATTATATTTTTATTTCACGTTGGCACGTTCTTTGCTTATATTTAAGTAAGATTAATCAATATTGGAGGATCTCTTTATGAAGACTGCAACTGCTGAAAATATTATTTTAGAAGAAAAAAAAGAAACTGGTGTTACGGAAGTTTGTTTTGGTGCCATAATGGCAATCTCGGCTTTAGCTGGAATTTGGGCAGCCGTATCAATGCTTATCTCTTATTTCATTGGAGGCTAATAACATGTATGAAATTACTAAAGCTGTTATTAATTGTAGTTCTACCTTAGAACGAGAAAATATAACTTTTGATGTCGGTAACTCGACATTTGGAATTAGAATTATTATGGCCCTGTCTACTCTTGTTGGGGCTTGGGGAGTTGTTTGTTTAATTAATGGTTTAGTAATGTCAGAAAATATATCTAAAAATTTAATAACAGCTTTTACTGGAATGTAAGGGGGTAATGAAATGAAGAAATTACTTACTAATAGTTCTATTTTTGTTGGAAGTATCGCAGGTATATGGGCAGCTACATCAATCCTGTCTGGATTGGCCGTGGTTGACTGGAGTATGTCTGAGTTTATAAGACAATATCTAGTGTCTATTGGTCTTATTAGAGATTTTAATACTTTTTCAGATTTTTATACTCATATTAAAGGAGTTGAATACCTAATAGCTCTCTCTTTTTTGGGGTTTTTCCCAGTATTTTATGGTTTTCTAAATAAAAAAGAAGAAGTGGTTAGTTTTAGCTAAAATAACTATTTAGCTGGTGGTTCTTTATACCAACCTTTTCCCTTTAAATGAAATGCAGCTAATGACGGTATTTTTTTTCCAATTCCTTTGCATTTTGTGCAGATTGTTGTAGCTGAATCACTTTTTATACTAAATTTACATTCAAAAACGTTATTACAACTTTCACATTTGTACTCATAAATTGGCATTTTTTTAAAATCCCTTTACGTTAGTTTACAACTGAAATTGCTAAAGTACGGTAGAAATTTTCCATCAATGTGTAGAATTTCTACCGTACTATTAGCCGAAGCATATAATAAAGTTAGTTTTGTCGCTATTTGAAATTGATATAGTATACTTAAAGCTTTGTAAGAAGCTTGTTTTTTACGCACAATTTACTTATTGCTTTTTCTAAAATTATTATATTCTTCCTATGCCCGCCCCTACCCACTCGTCCTTGGAACAATAGTATGTAACACTGCTACTGAACCAATACAGTCCAAAAGAATCAACAGTATTTATATACAAATATAAATACCTTCGCCTTTGGGGTACTACATTGTTAGCTCTTAGGAAGCTAATTTTAATAATTCTTTTTTATTTAATTGCTTTAACGCTTTAAATGCCTCTATGTATATATGTTCACTAAATTCTGTAAAGCCTGGAGCTGAATTTACTTCTATAAAGTAGATATTTAAGTTCTTATCGACAATAAAATCTAAGGCACCGAAAGCCATATTTCTTAGTTTCAATACTTTTTTGGCTATTTCTATGGCTTCCTTAAAGACCCCAATTTTATTTTGTACATTTTGAAATTTACCACCGTTACTATAATTCCAGGCTATTTCCTTTTTACTTCCTAGTCTTTTTTGTACATACCAATTCTTAGTCCAAGCAAAAGCATGTACCCTTAATTCATATAATCTATCTTTTATAAACCGTTGATAATATTTTCCGTTTATTTTTGTATGTTTTCTAGCCTTAATGATACCTACTCCACCTATAGAGTGATGTTTTTTTTCGATCCAATCATCTAGATTTGCATTTCTAAGTAATTGTATTCTGCTTTCCGGAACTAGAATACCAGCAGCTTCAGCTTCTTTTATAACAGCATATTTGGTTTTTGAAACATGTCTATTTAGAATTACTAATTTATTGTTTCCGTTTATACACCTGTCTAAATTAGGAGAACCGTAGTTTATTAAGATGGCATCAAGTTTTCTTTTTTTATATAACGGTATTTCTGCTTTTCTAGAAATAGTCAGTTTGGCTTTGGTCCCTTTTTTACCAGTTATGAATATCATTTTTAGAATCCATATTAGTGATTTAACAGGTTATTTACGTATGCTTCAAATTTTCTTGTGGGTCTGTCTTCTTTTTTAATAGAAACCAAATCCAACTGTCTTGCTTTAATACTGCGTTTACTCAATGTATCTATGTGCCTATATCTATCTTCTTGGTCTTGTGCTAGTTCTTCTGCCAAGCCTAAAGCTAATCCTAATTGTACTGATGTAAAAAGTGAACCATCGTTATCAAATATATCTGTTAGTGATTTTTCTGTGTTTAGATTAGAGTACATATCTGTATTTATATTATCTACATCATCATTATCGTAGTCAACTTCTGACTCCGATTCATCAACTAGATATTCGTTTTCGTTGTTATCAAGCTCATCGTCTTCGTCAATAGAAAATTCTAATCCCATTATTTTATTACCCTTAAATTTAATATTAAAGAAATAGAGAGCTCTTTATCGGATGTAGCTTAAATCCGTTCTCATGAATGAGAAAGTTACCGTTGTGTGTGAAAACTACAAGCTCTCTGGGTTTATGTACTGGATAAACTATCCAGTTTAAATCCACTCTATAGTTAATAATTTTGAAGGAAGGACTAACTATGCAGAATGGTATTATTATAACTTTGTTAGTTATATGTAGATATACACTATAGGAATTCCGCTAATATCTACCTGTCTCGTCTACAGAACTCTTAAGTAATATAACCAACAAAAATTGGATTTAAAGTATAGTAAACCACCCAAGTGAGGGTGTTTGTACTATACTCCAAACAGTTCTCAATAAACACGTTTAAGTTAATTGCGTATCTGAAGAGAAAGATTCGAACTTTCTTTAATTATTTAATTTGACTTTAGTAGTTAATTTTTTTTACTTGCTGTCAAGATTTTTTTATATTAAGAAAGATTTTAAACTTAATATGCCCTGACTCAGTCTTTTTTTGTAACTTACAGCCGACTGATTGCTATAACTATCTTCCGATAGCTTTACTGAATTGTTTTGTTTGATGGAAAATTCAGCTAAACCTGGTTGTGTCAGTATTAAATAATTGCATTATGCCTATTCTATGCTACATCATTGAATTCTTTTCGTTGTTTATTGAACTAGTAATCCCTGTATTATTTGTTTAAAATTCTATGCATGCCAAAAAGGCTTTATAGCAATTTAAAATAATACGGTTTATATTCAGAAAAATGTGTTCGAGTTTGAAAAAACTACTGGATTTTTCTAACACTATAAACTGTTTGGTGTATGTTAACCTTAAATAAACTTTTATACATATAAGTTTTAGAAAAATATTAAACTCTTATTGTATTTACTTGTGCTTACGGTTTTTGTTTGACCTGTAGCCTGTCTCAATGAAATTTATTTAAGAATTAGCAAAAATGCTTTGTACTACAATAACGATTTTTATTTTTACGGACATTTTTTTATCTCGACCACGATATTTACAAGCAGTCTCTTTTGAACTTTTTCTGCATAGTTTTTATTTTATCTGATACCCATGCATTAGATTTTCCTAAAGTTTTTCCTATTTCTTGGTAAGTTTTATCCTGCATTATGCCAATTGCAACTTTTTTCTCGTCTACAGACATTTGCTCAAGTAGTTGTTTTACTAGTATTGAGTTATTTGTTTTTTCATTAAGATCAATCTCGTTGTGCTTGTGTTCATAATCAAAGCTCCTAGGTATTAACTGTATTCTTGTTATTAACTCAGAAACTTTTATTTTTGCTCTATCCGCATAATTATTTAATTTAGCTAATAGCTCCTTACAGAGAATACTCTGACTGTCTGGTAAACTGTTTTCAATATAACTATAATCTAAATTATTCCAATCTATTTCTATGTTATTAGACGTAAAAATTGCTTTTAATTTTTCTACTAAATTTGCGGCTTTTCTAAGGTATGATGGTGTTGAAATTTGATAATAATTCCTGACGTACTCGTTTAAAGCGTCTTTTATTATAAAAATAGCATAAACAACAAAATCCTTGCTTCTATTATCATCAAAATCCCGCAGTGCTCGCGCCAATCCAAACACCGCTTCTGCAAATAAGTCTCCTTTGTCTATTCCAGTTATAGAATAATAACTGTAAGCAATATTATTTAGTAGTTCAGAAAATTTATTAAAGTTTTCTTCTGCTTCTTCAATTGAGTTACCTAGTAAGTGTCTAGGAAAATCTTTTTTATTATCACTTTGGTACTCGTTATTTATCATACTATTGTCTTACATAGTTTGCTGGTATATTTATTTTATTGGTTTTAGTATTTACATAATTTTGTTTATCTATATATTCTTTTCCAAGCCGTGTTATAAGACGGCCTGATCCACTTCTTAGTATAAAACCCCTTTGGATCAAATAAGGTTCAATAGTTTCTTTTAGTGTCTTTGCAGATTCTCCTACTATTATTGCCAAGTTTTCTAAACCCACCGGTTTATCTTCTTCATATAATGTTTTTAGAATTTTAATTTCTACAAGACTAAAACCTTCAACATCAATACCTAAAGACCTAAACGTTTCTAATGTTGTTTCTAGTGTTATGACTTTGCTATTCTTAGCAAAAGTAAAATCTCGGATCATTTCTAGATACTTAACCATTATTCTAGGAATACCTCTTCCTCTTTTTGCTATTGTAGCAACAGATTCAGATGTTATGGCTATACTGAGCCTAGAACAATGTGCTTTTACTATTTTAAACGAATCTGAAATTGAATAGGGCTCAAAAGTAAAACTCATTTTAAATCTGTCTAAAAACGGTTTACTTAGCTCTCCTGCCATTGTTGTTGCGCCAATTAAAGTAAAATATGGTAGCCAGTAAAATTTGTTAGCTCTACCAGTTTCTAGCATATAGTTTTCCATAGCTATACCAAGCGCTTCCTGACCAGCTAGAGGTAGTTTATGTATTTCATCTAGAAGTAATATACTAGGTTTTATTGCTCCTACTCTATTACCGCTTGCATCATAGCCACTATGATTTAGATTTTCCATTAATTTTTTTGTGCTCTTTAAATCTTTTATTGCTTCTGGCGAAATGGACAAAAAATCTGAATTATCTAATTTTGCAATTTCTTTTGCCATGCTTGTCTTACCACAACCAGCTGTACCTGAAAAAAGCATATGTGGTATAGCCATATTTCTCTTTTTTGCAGAAAGAAAAGCTATATTTATTTGTAATTTAGTGTTTTCATGCCCTATCAAATCCATTTTTATTACCTAACAACAGTACTCGTTTTCAAAAGCCGCGTCTCTTATATACGGATTATAATCAACAACGGTTTCGTTGTTTTCTTTTTCTTTAATTATAGGAATTGCTGGTGCTTTATATTCTCCCTTTGCTAATAAAGTAACCAGTTCCATCATGTTTGTCAAATCTTTTGTACTTGGTTTTTTACTTTTTCTTTTGATTACTGTAATAGCTGGTGAACTAACACCGTTATAAGTTGTACTTGTACTATTAGCCGTGTTTATATTTATATAATCTATATTAATACTTGCTGGTTTAGTATTTGCAAATTTATAATTACCTTCGCCGGCAGCAGATGGGTTTTTATATTTATAATTACCTTCGCCGGCAGCAGATGGGTTTTTATATTTAGTTGTATCTATTATTAGAGTATTTGGAATTATTAGTTGCTGTTCTACAAAAGAAGTAACTGCCTCAAATAATACTTCAGTAGCTACTTTTTGATCTTCTTCATGCATTCTAAATAAAAGAAGCCTTTTGACTGATTTAGCCAGCTTTTCTATCGATAGGATCAACCATAAATTCATATTCAACATTTCATAGTTGTTTCCTTTCTTTACTAAACAAAAATATTTACTTTTTTCTTTACTGTTTCCTGGAATTAGTTTTAGTCCAGCAAATAATCCACGTACAACATCTTGTTCGGCTACTATAGAGGACACACCGTTGATCATCTTTGCTTTATTTACCAATTCTACTACAATATAATCAACACCCTCATACGTCCAATTCGGCATCTACTTCCTCCTCGCCACTGTTAATATATTACAACTTTTTTTAACAAAGACAAACCCTAAACTTTTAGCTAACATCAAGCTGGGTATATTATCTTCTCTAATAGTCATGTAAACATAGTCTGTTTTACAGTTTAAAATTGCTACTTGTATTAGATTTTTTGCTATACCAAATCGTCTATACTGCGGAATTACACACAGGTGTTTTATTTTACTTGTATTATGAGAGTCTTGGTAGAGCCCTACACATCCTATTACTATATCTGCTTTGACTGAGCTAATAGCTGTTTTAATAAAATAACAAGTATTACTATTATTTATTGTATATTCATCATGTAAAACAGTTAACTTATTAAAATTGTTAAGCATGTTAGCTATTTGTTCAGCTATTTCTGACTTAGCTAAAGATATGTAGAACTCGGCCATAATATTTTTTTCTTTATTTATTAAACATTTTGGCAAACACCTTTTCTAATGCTGCCGCTTCTACTTCATCCGCACTTTCTGCCATTTCCAGCATTAACTTAGTCTTAGTTACCAGATTGCTTACTTCAGCTTTCTTTGCACTTTTAAATTGTAGTGTTTCTGGTTCCGGTGATTTGGTGTTTTTTGGCTTTTCAGTAAAAGTATCTGAAATTACTTTCTTAAAGCATGCTACATATTTTTCAAAAGCAGTTTTTTCTAATCCTGGTCCCGAGTTTATTTCGATAATATAAGGCCCTTGTTCTGTAATACAGCAGTCTACGGCACCGAAGTCTAGACCTACAGCCTTAACTGCTGCAATGGCTACTTCTGCTAGGGCTTTACTCAGTTTATTTGTAGTAACTGATACAAATTTCCAACCACGAGTATTGGATCTAATAATCATGTCTGCTTGTGGTTGTAAACGTTTTCCTACCTGTTCTAACGTATAGGTCAACGTATCTTTATCAACTTTTTTTCCGGACTTTTCGGCGGAATTTATAATTTTTTCCGCATGTTGCTCTTCAAAGGCATCGGACATATTATCTCGTTTGATTTTCTTTTGGGCATAAATAACTTCTCCACCAAAGACATGTATTCTATACTCATCTGTCATATCTAAATAGTTTTGGAAATACTGAGCACCTTCATTAATGGCATTGGTTATGTGATTTTTTGTTAAGCAGAGCCAAAAACCCTTTCCGCCTTGATGAAAGTTAGTTCTACCGATTACCGGTAAAGTTAACGTTCCATTTGCTAAAGCATTGTTAATGGTAGCAGCTTCAGTAAAACTTGCTACAGGGACGTTACTTTTTTTAAGAGTATGCAGTGTTTTAACTTTATTCCTATTATCACGAATTCTTTCTGGATGGTTTAATACTTTTACGTCGCCACCAAAAGCAACTTGTCCCTCTGCCTTTGCGCCCCAACCAATGACCAGTTTTACACCTGTAGGCTTACTACTACAACCATTAACTTCTAATGCCTCCACTAAAGCCTTACCAGTAACGTCAGTGGCACCACTATAGAAAATTGCTGTTTGTTTGTTCATGTTCTTTTCTCCTTAATTGTTTAAGTTATTATTAAATACTACTTTATAAATATTGGTTTTCCTTCTAACCAAGTCTTTTTTAAATTTGTTTCTACTCCTTTTAAGTTTTTTAGTGGGATCTTAAGTAATTCAAACAAACCATCTAAAAATATACTATTTTCTCTATAACTAGAGAATGTCTTTAGTGTTGCATACCATTTGGTAAGAAAATCCTTATTTACTTTTTGTGGTTCTGCTTCATTTAATAAAGACCGCATCACTGAAGATTGCCTAATGCATCCCATATCTCTGGCTAATTCTATATCCTTCCACCCGTCAAAATCACTTGTAAATACATTTATTGATTTGTATTTGTCTGGAACAGACATATAATTGATATTAAATTTCTTTTCTGAGATTAATCTAAATACTTCATCGATAATTAATTTTGCTGTTCCAATTACCATTTTAGTTATTTCTGGATGACATAGCCACATACCACTAAGTGTTCTATGTTCTAGTCGTCCATTACATTGACGCATTTCGCCAAAATATCCATATTTACCAAAAATACCAGTAGTTCTTCTTATTTTACCGTTTTGCCCGTCTAACCGTGTCATAGGAATAGCCAAAAGTTCATCTAGTATTTTATTTAGAACCTTAAAGAATGCTTCTCGTTTGTCTGGTGGTAATTTTGCGATCTGTATTGGACTTCCTATGTGAATGTGACCACCGACGGTATAATCTCTGTCTTGGTCTTTGAAGTAACACATTCCTCTCCAATCATATTGTTCTATTGAACTAGTTAAATTTTTATCTGAAAGTATTTTATGTATATTGCTTGCTAGTTCCATTGGAGTCATAGCTGGATTAGGTCTTAATTCAGCTATAGCCCCATCATGTCCAAGATTACCTATTTTTGTAAAACCTACTATTTTGTCGGCTCTAACAACCTTTCCGTTTTTATCAAACAGCATAAATTCAGGATCAGCACCTATAACAGTATCTTCTATGCGATCTGATATCCAAATATTACTATCTACTGCTTTGTTTTTACCTACTATGGTTTGGTATATATCTTCAGTGACAAAGCCTACCCTAACTATATCCTCAGGTAAAAGTTTTCCATCAGCCACTAATTCATTGAGTTTTTTGATGTCATCTTTGTAGGCTCTGTTTATATCTAATAATAAGGTACTAGCTATTCTTTCTTGGGTACTACTAGATAGCCAAACCTCTACTTTATCGTTACTGTACCCCATATGCTGGCGAGTATTTGCTGTCATGCGTATTAGGTTGCTTTCGTTTCTCTCTTTTCCAACAGAATTCATTTTTTTAGAAACTACCAAAATAAGTTTTTTACGCATATAAAATTATCTCCTGTGTTCTTTGCACTGAACCATATCTCTTATTTGTCTAAATACAACATGTTTGCGCATATCACCAATTGAAAATAAACTACCTATAGCATCACTACTTATTTCCTCGCCATCGGAGAATGCTTTTGTAACTACACGTTCCATCGTTGAGGAATCAATAGCAGATACATTGGTGGATTCGATAAGCATAGCCATTATTCCAGAAATAGTTTTTAATATCCTTATGTACTTTTCATTTTCTAATTTTTTATTTGTTGAGTCAGGGTCCGACTTATTCTTTCCTAATACGTAGCCCTCATGAACTCCAACTTTGAATGCTGCTTTTCTTACTTTATTTGCTAAAGAGTGTATTGGTAGGTCTTTTAGAACTATTACTTGATCTTTAGTCATTTCTAGATCATTTAATAATTCTTCTTCATTTTCATACTTTTTTAAGCTTTTTACAGCTAAGTTTGCTGCTTCGATTGCTTCTGGGTCTACATCCATTACAACTTCTACAGTATTTAAAGCCTCTTCGTTAGCTGTAGTGTTTATATCTACACTTTCATCTACATCGATAGCTTCAATTTCTATAATTTCAGGTTTACTTTTATCTTCAGAAGCACTAACTTTTACATTTCTGATAGGTGTGGTTATATCTACAGCTGGCGAAGCTGCAACGTATTTCTTCAAGACTTTGTTATAAATTCTACCAATACCCGCAGGCTGAGTATTTTCTAATATGAATACTGCTTTAGCTTGGACAGGTGTCGGTAAATTATTTGTTTGAGGCGTAGTTTGATGGGCGGTAGGATTAACTTCGTTTACTGTCTTAGCCGGGTACGAATTATATCCAGCTCTCCAAATTTTATTTGTCTTTTTAATCCGCTCAAAATCATACAACTCTTCTATCTGAGTGTCTTCCCCTACTTTTTTTGTTAAATTAAAAATTGCAATTGAATCGTCAGGAAGACTAAAAAAATCAATACTCTTAGCATTAAGTCTTGGAAAGTTACTTTTATTACCGTATAGTAGCGTTTCCTTATTCATTTTAAAAAGGGATTTTTTTATAAAATCTTTTTCTGAGGCTACTACTACAAGTTTAAGTGGCTTTATTAGGGCAAACTCCATGGGCCTTGAATCCCTAAACGCCACTACTTGAAATGGGTTATTACCACTAAATGCTAGTACAGAATAAGATCCCTCTAATCTAGCAGTTACTTCTTGTACCATATCTAAAGTAAATGGGTTTGTGCCGTTTTGTGAAAAGAAGTGAAGCAGCCTAAATATGGCCTCACTGTCAACAGTACCGTCCCTCTTACAACCAAAATTCTTAAATATAGTGTTATGATTTGTAAGAGTGCCATTGTGTATTCCCAAAACTTCTCCTACTTTTATTGGATGGTTATTGGCGTTATTTGTAGAATTTCCAACAGAGCTCTTTCTACAATGACCAATTGAACATGTAGCTGGAGCTCCGTGTTTTCTCCAGGACCTTAAGAATCCCTCATAATCTTCGTTCTTTCCTCCAAATCTAGCTATAAACTCTATAGCAGATATTCCCATTTTTTGACCAAAGTACTGGCCGTCTCTAAATAAGGATGCTACTCCGGTAGCGTCTGAACCTCTAGTTATTGTTTGCTGAAGAATTTCTGTTAGTAAAAATATCATAGCTTCTTGTCTAATAGCCTCTTCCTGTTTCGGTGTTTCTGTGAAAGCTATTAATCCAACAACACCACACATACGTTAGTTCTCCTTATTTGTTTGTTTAATTTTTTGCTTGTTTTTTATTAAAATGTTTTTGAATACTTGCCTAAGAGTAAAAATTAGTTTATCTTCTATTCCTAAATTTATACTTCTTATAAAGGAACCATCTAAAACAAATACATTATCTAAATAATCGCTTACTATTAAATTTATATAATTTTTATAGACTACATAATCATTATACATATTTTCTTGTACATCACAAGTGTATACTGATATAAACAATCCATTATTTCTATTAGGTTTTATTATGGGAATTACATTTTCTATCTTAACAATATCTATAAAAATATTTGTACTTCCTTCTGCGGAAGAATCTATACTATGTCCTACACAAGTTTTATAGTAAAATTTGTTTACTAGACTTTCTACAACAGCCAATGGGTCCCCTTTTGGTATAGTATCAAAAACTATAGTTACAGCACCGTAGGTATCTACTAGTAATCTTAAATCATCAAATCTTTTTGCGCTACAAAAATCTTTCTCTGAAATAATTGTATGTTCATTTGGAAAATTATTTTTTGTTGGAATAAGATTTTCTTTTCGAATTAGTACAGTAGTATCAAAACTTAAATACTTAAGGAATGGATATTTTATCATTACTTCTACTATTTTACTGTCGCTATGAAATATATGCTTGCTTAATAAGCAAGGAGTACCTATTGGAATTACAAAATCATGGTCACTGCTATAAGACGTCTTTAAGTTTGCTACCATAAGCTTATCATACGGATTACCACCATATAATATTTTTTTAATTCTATATAATAGATTTCTATTCATAATTCTAATTTACCTATTAGTATTAGTATTTAATACATTTAAACCTAGTAGCGATAGTTTTGTTATCCCATCAGTTAAGTTTATAACTATCTGGTGTTGCGGTGGTATTTCTACCTCTCGTTCTTCTCCTAAGAAGAGTTCATTTGTTGCTTTTTTAATAATGGCATTAGCCGAGGCAAAAACAAAAATCTTTACTTTTGGAAAGTAGGATAATGCTATTGGGTTGTCATTCTTAAACAAATATAGATTTTCATGTGCCCAGCTTGTTACTAAAGCACAAGCAAAAGACCCAGCAATTCTGGCAGTAGTCTCTTTAATTGCTTGTTCTGTCGTTAAACCTTTATTTATAAAAAAATCTATTAGTCTAAAAATAATCTCACTATCTACTTGCCCAGCCCTTTCAATATATGGTAAATTAGAATAGTTACTAAATAATATATCGTCATTTGATATTACACCGTTATGTACTCCGACTACTTCATTGGCTATGATGGGGTGATTATTTTTATTATTTTCTGGAATCCCTTTTGTTTTAAATCTACAATGACCTATAATAGAATATAAATTATCTGGACCACCTATTTTTGATATGTCACCATAACTATCGATCGCTTTTTGTACTCTTGGTAGTTCTTGAAATCGATTGGCGCGGTAGTTATGTTTTATTACTACTATTTTACTCTCTGTTGTAAAAGCTAGACCAGTGGCGTCCATACCCCTAAATTCCGATTCTAGCATTAAATTGTTTAGTAATTTTTTAAAAAACAATTTATTTCTAAATCTATGAGTACTGGTTAGACCTATTCCAAAAATTGCGCACATTAATTAAACCTCACACCACTACTATAGTTCCTAACTTCTTTGACCATATAATTTCACCGTCATCTTGTTTTCCTTTTATCTGTTGTTTTATTTCTTCTCTTAACTCCTCTATTGAACGGTGTTCAATTTTGTTTTCTTCAACGATGATTTCTAGAGCCGACGATATCCACTCTTCAATATCATTACATTCTGCTATATATCTTAGGTCTATATACTCATAAAGAAGACTCTCTAAATTGTTTTCTTGTCTAGTTGAAACAGCCAAAGTCTCCTCAATCGATGCCCAGCTTTCTCCTGCACATCTCCTTATAGCAATAGGTCTTTCTGCTAATTGTTCCAGTACTTGATAGGCTGGGCCTATTTCTACCAGTATATGTTTTAGTTGCCTTATTAAATCTAAAGATTCTTCTACAAATAACTCTCTGTAATTAAGGGTTTTTCTAGTATCTGCCCACCTATCACCGTCTTGGTAGCCCTTCATATTATTAAGAATGGCTTGTTTTGCTTCTAATGCTGTAGCCATCCAGTCTTTACTCCCAACCTCTACTAATCCATACTTTGATATTTCTACAGCTTTTATTGCCAATGCATAGTAAAGGCAGGCTATTGCAGCAATAACACTAGGACAAAGAATACCATCGAGTGCTCGCATTTCGACATGAAATCTATTGACATTTCCACTAGGTAATAATTCTGTATAGTTATAATTGACCCAACCGTACTTATTTCCGCCGGAATGTACTCGAACTGCCTCTTTAACGTGTTCCATGGAACTAAGTACGGGGGAAATTTCTAGTATAGATACCCTGAACTTCTCCCATCTTGTCATTTTTTTGGGGTCATCTAGTCCCATCATCATCCAAGTCATAGCATTTTGATATCTTCTGCATAACTGATGAAAGTTGGCTAAAATTATTTCTGGCATGGGTTTTTCTAGTTCGTTAATTTTCTTTGGAATTCCGTGCTGCTCTTGGTTTTCAAAAAGCCTAGAATAGTAGCTTGCAAGAACATGCATATGTATACTACATCTTTCATTTACATAAGCACCTTTGGCTACTGCTTTGTCGATAATGGTTTTAGCCATTTTGAAAAATTCCCAATAATCTATTCTACGGCCTATGGTAATTATCTCCATCCCTTTTCCGCCCAATAAACTTCCATCTTTGACAACACTATGTACTCCAGATTCACTTATTACACCATAACTGTTACTGGGCTTTAGTTCATTCTCTATAGAGGTTCTAATAAGATCTGGGTTTTTCTCTGGATCATATTTATGCTCACATGTATAACAATCCTGTTTAAAAAGAGGGCACGAAGAACAAGCGCTTTCGAAAAGAGAGCAGCTAATATTCGGACAACTTAACTTAAATTTGTTGCATTTTTTACAGTCTGTTTTACTACAGTCCAGAGTTACATTGTGACAAAAATTAAAATTTTTCGATATACTGCATGTTTCTTGTTTTGCACACTGCGTCCAGCAATTAGAAATATTCAAATAATTGCATGGACATGCCTCATTGTCTCCTTTACAACTACCATTTTTATTGGGTAGATTAAACTCGAATTCCATTCCTACTTTTAGTATTTTCTTTAGGTTGTTTTTCCAGTAAAAGGTTTCTTCGTGAGAAATTGCCGGTTTAGATGGATGTTTAAAGAATAACCACCTTTCTTTACTATTCCGCATTAAATTACTCCTGCTATTAATAGTTACTATTTTAGTTGCCAGTTGTCTTCAATATAACAACTATATTTTTCTTCTAAGACTGAGAAAAACAAGTCTATAGTTTCTTTCCTTTTTCCGTAACTTACCATACTTGATACATCCTTGTAGATACTGTCTAATTTGTCTTTTGCTTTTTTTGTATCAGGAGTACCTATTGTCTGAATTAATTCTTGCTTACTAAGAATGTTTGGATATAGATCTTTTTCGTTGATATTGGATATTTTTGATAAATCAAAATTGTCTGAACATACTTTTATTCTACTTATAATATCTTCTATTACAGCTGCCCCTAAACCTATTAAACCTTTAGTTAGATTTGGATGCCTTAAAAGATGTCCTCCTGGAACTCTATACTCTAAAGTTCTATGATCTACTCTATAGTCTCCGGCTTTACCATAAGAAGTAAATGGGGCACATCTTCTTGACGAGTCTTCAATCCCTTCAGGTATTATACTTGGAATTCCCAAATAGTAATCTAACACTCTAACTATTTGTTCTATTATTACATTTAATACATTATAGTTGTAATTTGGAGCTAGTAATGCTGGAGAAATAATACCATAATGTAGATGAAATCCAGCAACTACTCCCCTATGATGAGATTTAGCCACTAATGTAGTATCTTGTCCTAGAGTCTTATGTGTACTTATTATGTTTTTTGCTTTCTGAAGTAACCCTTTTATATTGTTTGTTAATCCTTCCTCACATGTATGTGGTTCTGGTCTTATTTCTGCTAGTATACCATCATAGCCAATCGCACCATATTTACCAAAAAAGCTATTTGCTGTTACTATGTTATGATTTTGTTTTTTTAGTAAAAAATATTCAGGATCAGCCCCTAAAGTGATATCATTAACTAGAGGTATTGGGTTTTTTTCTTCGTTGTCTATAAATTCCAATACATCAAAAATAAGTTTCGAAACAAAAGCTACTCTACTGTTTGTATCTTTATCTTCTATAAAGGCTTGACCTATGTTTAATTTGATTAAACTACCATCTTTTGTACCAAGATCTATAGTTTCACCAATACTTATTCCAAGTTCTGATCTTAAATCTCGCGGTATTCTTAATATTTTAGCATTTTGGTCCTCATGTGTCATTTTGTCTGATATTTGTATCTTAAATTTCATATATTTTGTCCTTAAACTATCGCATAGCTAATATGTCCTTCCTTCATTGTGTTTATTTTTTTTCTACAATAGTTGCTCCGATGTTTTTATAAACATTATATCTGCATCCTTTAACGCCTTCATTAAAAAATTGATGTTTTAATAAACCATGGTCGTCTACGTAATCATACAATATGGCATCTTTTTTTCCAATTGCTGGTCTTTGTATTCTACCTATAATTTGTTCAATTTTTACTACATTTCTAAAAGGTAATCCAAGGAAACATCTATTTAACGGAGCATAATCGAATCCTTCTCCCAATAAAGCCCCAGTGGCTATTAGTACTGTTACTTCTTTTTTTTCTAATTTATCTATTTGTTCTCTTACATATTTTTTACTATAGTTACCGGTAGCTATAGTGGTTTTTGGCCAACCTTTTTTTATTATTGTATATAGTAATTCAGCATGAATCTTTCTATCTGTGATTACTATACAGGTGTTATTATTTCTAGCCTCTATTAAAACATCGTTAGCAATTGTTTGATTTCTGTAGCTATCATATACCAAGCCGTTTATAATTTTTTGAAAATCATCGGTTAAAATTGTTGTAGGAGAACTTATTCTTCTTTTTATTACAGTTGGTGTTAAAATACCACCGCTTTTTTTTATCTCTTCTATTGGTATTACAGAACACAACTCTCCCACAGTTTGAAACATTAGTTTTTCTAGTCCATCCTTTCTATAAGGAGTAGCCGTAAGACCATATAAATAATAAGGATTCAATTGTTTTAATACAGTTGTAAACGTAGTACTAGGAGCATGATGTACTTCATCTACTACTATTAAACCAAATCTGTTTTTTAGTGTATTTAATTTTTCCGAACTTCTTACTAAAGTCTGAACCATAGCTACTGTTACTACATTACCAACTTTCCACTTTCCAGAACCAATATAACCTAAATCATCATTAATTAAGCTTGGTAAAAATTGATGTATACGTTCCAATACCTGATTAATTAGGGGTGTAGTGTGTGTAATCCACAATGTTGGTTGACCCAGTAATGGTATTAATGAAATCCCCATTATTGTTTTTCCACTACCAGCTTTTGAAACTAGTAGACCATTATCCCCATTTCCTACTAAGTCACTAATACCTTTCATTTGGTAAGGGCGTAGTTTTATATTTGAAGAATCAATTTCAAAGTTTTGTAAAAATCTGGTTCTTTCATCGTTTATTTCAATTTCTTCTTCTATACTTTTTGCTAGTTTTAATATAAAGCTTAGCATACCTCTGGGCATTTGAATGGCTCCGTCTAGGAGTATATTAAAATTTGTAATATATTTTTCAATATTTCCTGTCCAGTACCCTTGTTTTTTTGCTTCTGTGTATTTAGGGTTAACAAATCGTAGTTCAGCAAGTAGAGCGTTTTTGATTACTTCTGGTACGTTGTATAGTTTTATTTGGTCAGCTATTGTTATCTTCATTTAGTTTTTCTAGATGCACTCTAAGTTGCTCCTCATTCATGTTTGAAAAGAAACACAGTGTTGGTTCTTTTTTTTTAGGTTTCTTTTGTATTTTCAGCTTTTTTACTCTTCTACTTTTTTCTTCTTCTACTGGAAACATGTTTTCTACTGCATAGTTATCCGGAATAACGTGTAATCTGAATTTCTCTAAACAGTTCTTTATACTAAGACACATTCCCTTATCATCAAGAACTTTTATTTCTTTACTGCAGATTTCTGAATCACAAAATAAATATGTAAATACTAATATTTCACCCTCTGTTGGGTCCATGGAAGTATTATAGTTCCATGTTTTTATTTTTCTAAGTTTTTTTAAAACTACACAGTTAAATTTCTTTGTATTATTTAAATATACTCGGTCGTAGCAAAAAATAAAGTCTGGTGGTAGATCAACTAGATAATTTACAACGTCGCAGAGACTACACTTTTCTTCGCAGATATTTCTTATAAAACGTTTAATGGCTACTTTTCTGCTATTTTTGTCTCTCTTTTTTGCTTTTTTGTTTTTAGCCATTACCTTTTTCTAAATACCTCTTTGGCTGTCCTTCCGTCAGGCAGTTTCCAAAAAACCCAACCACTTCTTCTTACACCGCTTATTTCTTCTGCTGCTGAAGATAGTGTAGTATATTTTTTATTTCCAACTATGTACTCACCTTCCTTATTTACGATTAAAATATACGGTATACTTTTGGTAACTCCGAATAAAACCGTATCTATAGGTATACCATCCCTATTCTTATCTACACCAAACACTTTGTCGTCTATTTCATCTCGGTTCTGTTTAGTTTTTAATATACTTTTAGTTGCGTTAAAAGCTACTATCATTGCTTTTAGTTTTTCCTCTAAACGGGCTAAACGTTCTTCTATTGTTTGTGGCTCTTTGTCTTCTACTATACCTATTCTTACTTTACTTCCCAGTACCAAATTCTCATTATTCATACCATATATTCATCCTTATATATATATTTCATTAAAAATATATATGATATGAAACTTAACTAGTGCTATACAGACACTGTTAAATTTCATATCATATTGTGTTAGCTATCAATGTCACGCTCATGTGCAATGTTCCTGCGGCGTATCAAATCGGCAATGTATCGCTGCCGGTCTTCAGTGTTCATGTCGTACATCGACCGGACATCCATATCGAGGCTGTTGTGAAACTCATTTTTCCGCACGAATGCGCGGTTCCACAACATCCGTGGTCGGTGCTTAAACATTCGCGCTTGGTAGCGCACCCAGCTAACAATTACGTCAATAGGCGTTGTCATGGTGTCAATCTCCTTTCATGTGCGACAGGCTGGTTACGCCAGCGATATTATGCCTCTGGTAACTCCCGAATCCAATCCTTGGATTTCCCGTTAACCGATATGCCATCGAAAGGAATCTCGTTCTGCATGAATCCGATCATTTTTTGATCGAAAAACGCGATACCTCCCAAACTCATTTCCTTGCCGTGTTCGAGGATTGCCCTTTTTGCCTCTGGCGTAATCACCAATTCCCCATCCGCCCAGGACTCAAGAAACATCCCGAATCCATGTTGCTTGAGGCAGTCCACACCATTCGGGAACTCCATGCCGATGCCACCATCGATGTCAATTATTTTCATTTTAACCATTAGGAAATTCCTCGCCACGAATGGCATAACAATAAAATTAAGCTGATGCCGGGAAATCCGGTGTTTTTGCTGCACCGCTATAGGCGGCACAGCTTATTTTGGCGTTATGATGCTACCCCTTAATAACCGCCAGTGGCCTTAGTTCCACTGCAATATCAACTAAATCAGTTTGGTTACTCATCACGGTAGAAATATCTTTATAAGCCCCTGGTGCTTCATCTAAATCTTTCTGGTATCGGATTGCATGAATAACGCCCATAGAATCAAGCCTTTCAATCTCGGCATTAAGGTCAAGTTCTCGCTCGGCTTGTTTGCGCCCCATCTTGCGACCGGCACCATGAGAACAAGACATAAAACTTTCAGGTTCACCCTTACCCCGAACGATGTAGCTTGCAGTCCCTTGGCTGCCGGGAATAATGCCAAGTTGGTCAGGGTAGGCTTTTGTAGCCCCCTTACGGTGAATCATCACGTTTGTTCCAAAGTGGTGCTCCATAGTGGCGTAGTTATGGGCAATGTTTATGATATCGCCAAAAGTAACATCTGCAATCACCTCAACAATAGAACGTTTAACCAACTCCATCATAAGCCCCCGGCTGGCAAGCGCAAAATCAACACAGTATTGCATTTCCGCCAAGTAACTTCGCCCTTCTTCGCTATCCAAAGGCAAAAACGCCAGTTGCCAGTTTGCCGGTACAGCAGAACGCCACCGCTCATTCAGAGAAATAGCCACATCGTTATAATGATGCGCCACTTTAAACCCTATATTCCGGCTGCCGGAATGGATCATCAACCACACAAATCCATCATTGCCTTGTTGTATCTCAATAAAATGGTTGCCTCCGCCAAGGGTTCCGATCTGCTTCAAGGCGGAACTGTATTCTTTCTCAACAATTGGCAAGCCAGTTGTAATTCTTGGCATCAATCCCTCGTCCTGTTTTTTAGAATGGTGCGAAAACCCGACTGGCACAGCACTTCTTATGCCGCCTTTATATTCCTTCGAGCCGCCCATAATTTTTTTCAGCGTTGCTTGGTCAAGGGTAGCAATGGAAGTCTTGAGGGCGCACATGCCGCATCCGATATCAACACCGACAGCGTTCGGGACAACAACGCCCTGTGTGGCCATGACCCCGCCAATAGGCATTCCGTAGCCTTGATGCGAGTCGGGCATAATAGCAATGTGCTTGAAAATAAAAGGAAGGTTGGCAAGGTTCTTGGCTTGGGCAAGCGCCCCGTCTTCAATATCATCCAACCACAACTTAATAGGCTTCTGTTCCGTAGAAATTACTTGTTTCATACAATTCACCTTTTTAAAAAATGGAATAAAACTTACGCATCATAACAAAATTTTCAACCTGACCGCGAGCAGCGCGGTCGCATTTGCTGCCAAGCCATAGGCGCGGCAGGTTAAAATACCGTTGGGCGTCAGTTCCGAATAAGGCAGTCGCCAGAAACACGGATTAGTTTTCCGGTGGTCTGCTCCTGGAAATACCATCCGTCACTCCCTTGTTCTGTAGATATTTTCCCGGTTGAAATTCCCTTGTAAATTTCTTTACCGCCAGAAAAACAAACAATCTCTCCTGGCGACCCAAGGGCTGTAAACTGTTTCATTTTTGCGTCTGTGCACCCAGCCAAGGCCGAAACGCCCAACAAAAAAATCAAGCCGGCCGCTAGAAGCTCTGTTCTGTTGCGAAGTTTGTTCATTCAAATTCTCCTTGTAGTTTCGCCACCGCTCTACATATCGGCGGCTTATTTAGGCGTTATATAAATTACATTGGTGGAAGGTTAGCCATGGCTGAGGCAGCCTGTTGTTCCTCTTTTGGTACATATGGCCTATCACCAAGTTGTATTTTAGTTACAAATATGGCATGCCCCGCACGACCGTCGTTTTGCCAACTTTTGTAATAACCATCTACCTTCAGCTGGCGTCCTTCTTGTACGTATTTCTTTACAACTTCTACTTTAGAGGCCTCCATAACCAATAGCGGTACAACTACTTCAATATCAGCAAATTGTTGGTTTGCGTCCATTTCTCTTTGTTGAACAGAGAGGTTAATAAAAACATACTCAGAATCGCCTGCCGGAACAAACTTTGGTGCCCCAAGTACTTTTCCCATAAAACTACACTCGTTAAACGTAATTCCTTTATACTGTTTCTTTTCCATTTTTTTTACTCCCTTATTCTTTTTAGTGTTTCTGGTGCTACTAGTAAGCAATGCCCAGTTTTACCTGTGCCATCGCCACTACTTCCTTTGATATTTTCTTCAAACTCAACTAATGTTCCTAAATTTCCAAATGTAAGTACTTTACATTTTTTACCAAGCAAAGCTAAACCATTATGTTCTAGATTACTATTAATTATGTAATTTGGTCCTAAATCCTTTGTTTCTTCTTTTGTTTCTTTTACTGTAGAATTAATTTTTTTAAACACTTTGGGAAGCTCATTAACGTTCATACACAATGTTATAAAATTGTATGGTTTAGTGTAATCTTCAACACAACGAAGAGGCTTAGTTACTATTAAAACTACAGTTATATGGTATGGGTTGTATTCTTGTATTTTGTATATAACTACAGACGCTCCTGTTTTAAGTACTTTGTATGTTTTAATAGAAAGCCCAGGGTTTACACAAAGGAGGGTTTCTTTTACTTTATAAGTAAATGTGGTGTTTGAGGGGGTAGTAATAGTAACATGTTGAATATTTTTCATAAACTTAGGCCTTTAGTTGTGAAAAAACGCTTCTTTATAGTTAAATTTGTTTTCTATTTTTTCCCCATTAAGATATTTTTCTATGTATGCACATAACATATTACAGGCGTCTTTAACAGGTTCAATTTGAATTTCTTCTATTTGTGCTTTCTGTCGCTTTTTATCTAGAGCAGTGTCCCTTTCCTCTGCTTTGCCAGACAATGTCCAACTTAATATCCTGCTAGGGATGTCTACTATAGGACTATTTAAGTGCTCCAACAAGCTATTTGCTTCTAGTATTGCTCTAGAGGCAAAATATACTTTATTTTGCTCTCTTACAATTTTACCAACTATTGTACCTCCAGTTTCTTTAGCCCTTTCATGATAAGTTTTTAAATCAACAACTCCGAGTTCTTTTGCTTTTTGTTTTATTAAATTACATAAAATAGTAGAAGTACTTCTATCAAAGTCATTTTCTACTAACGTATTTATATCTGCTGTACATATTGCTTCTACAAACACGTCATGTGGGGATTTGATCCCATGCTTTAAATCAAAAACTGATTCTCCTATTATGGTAAACATTTCTTCTAGACCGGCGGCCGTTCTTTTTTTATTATTTATATTAGAATTTTCAAGAATTCTCATTAAATTGTATAAAAAGGCTATTACCGGTCCAGTAAAGGCTTTTACTCCCGCAAGTTCTCCTACTATACCTGTTTGCTCTTCTATAGTTAGCGGAGAAAATCCCTTTATATCAATATTGTCAATAGTAACTTCCTGTAATCTAGGGTTACTTTTTTGAACGTTGTATTTTTTAATAATATCATAGCACGTTTTGTCGGGATTTTTCCATTCTTTATTTAGAAGTGCTTTTGCTTCTTCTGTATGAAAGGCAGCTATGTATATAACATCACCATCAAAATCTAACCCCATAGAACCTAAACTATTACCGCTAACACGTATCGTGTATCTGCATTTATCGTCTTCTGTAACCTTTATTTTTTGTGGCCTAAGCGACATAAAACCTAAACATGGAAATCTTTCTACTAGTACTACATCTCCTGTTTCTATTTGTAATTTTTTTGCTACTGATGAATTAATTTCTATTACGTTTTTTGGTAAAGTTGTACTTAAGGTTGCAACTGCTTTTGCAGAATATGGGTATCTTACAGCCATACCGTAGTTATTTAGCTCTCCATTTTTAGTGCCAAGTATTCTACTTATTAGCTTAAAGTAGTTTGATATTGCGCTGTAATACATAGTAATGTTGTTTTTAGAGGTTGGTTCTTTTATTAACCTTTTTGATGTAATTACTATTCTATTTACTGCGGAACCTATCTCGCTTAACCCATACTTAGCTGTACCGTGGCGCCAACTCTTTCTTAAATTTCCACATGGAATATATAATTTGTCTATACTAATTTTCTTGTGGGCACTTACATTAGTATTTTTTATGCCTTCATATACAACTTTATTGTTCCCGTTTAAGGCTGTTGTAAAAATATAGGGCAGTTGTAGTACAAAACCATTAGGATAAAACATTTCATCTACAACAGTGCCGTAAAGTATATCTCCGTTTACTATAGTTGACGTTGTTTGATCAACCTCTCTAACATTATCTATAGTCAAACACGGTGTTTCTGGTTTAATTATATTAAGTTTACTTTTTAGAACATCCAACATATTTGTCAAATCGGTTGTTCCTTGGGAATAAGATAACACTTCTGCTAGTACTGGATTATCTTTACCAAAGCGTGTTTCTAGCGCTCTAAACTCAACTGTAGAAAACTTTAAGCCAGTTGTCCTTAAACCTCTACCATTTACCCCAAACGTCGTATCTTTGTCCCATATTGTATTCTCTACATCATGGATAACTCCCCAGAAAACAGTACCACATAGTGCAGAAAAATTACCTGCGTATGTATGACACATCCTACTACCGTCTTCTGGAAAACCTTCCGCCAATAGACGATTTTTGATATCACCGAGAGTACTTTTAATATCGTCGGCTACTATTGTAACTCTTTCTTGGTTTACAACATTTAATAGTGCTTCAAATATTTGAGCATAATTCTTTCTTTTTTTAACTGCTGACAGTCCTACAATTACATCTATTTTTCGTTGTTCTCCAGTTTTTGGGTCTACAGCAAAACCTAGCTTCCCTAATCGTATCACACCTTTGTTTGCCGAAAGGTTGGTTATTTTTACACCCTCTTTTAGATATCGTTTATAAGATACTATAACATTAAATCCTTTTACTGGAACACCACCAACATTAACTAGTATTTCATTAATTTTAGATACATGTGCCTCTTCGGCTAATTCATCAAATATCTCACCGTTGCCGTCTATTGCTTTTGATAGTTGTTGTCCTTGTTTTAAATCGTCGTTTTCTTTTACTAATACAGTGCCAAAGCATTGGTACCTTTTTGTATATGTTATAAATTTTGTTGCATGTGAACTATCTACCATTATTTGATCTTCCCATGTATCAGGAATATCATAAAAAACCGTAAACAAATTCCATCCTGTTCTACTTATACCTTTATCAATAAGGATCTGCATTGACTCAGAACGAACCATTGGCAGCTCGTCGCCATTCATCCCCAATGTAGAGTATAAATTTCTAGCTGGGTTGTGAAACTGGTTTCCAAAAGGAACAAAGCGCTTTAAATCTACCTTCAACATGTAATTTTTATCTACCATTGTACCATCAGGAAGACCTATTTGTGTCCATCCTTTATTAAAAAACGCTTCAGCTTTGCTTACTTGATATGAAAGTCTGTCTTTCGGGTTAATCAAAGCGTTAAATGTTGGATCTATAAACATGAGCCGTTTGTTCATGATCCAAGACTTCATTGAGCCCTCGTGCAGTGGTAAATTATTTACTATATTGTTGATAACTTTTTGTAGTTTTAGGGCTATAAATGATGTGTTACCATTTTCTATAGAATAGCTAATTTGCTGAATAAAGGGCGTTCTTTGAAAAATATCCTCCTCAATAATACATGACGGATCCCCACAAATAACCGTATACAGGAGATCCATATAATCTAACTCTTGGTTAAGTCCTACTACAAAATACGGGCAAGTTGCTCGTACTACATCGTTCTTTACTAAAAGCTGTAAATCTTTGTCTAAATATGGTATTGGTATAGCTATGCTGTGGCTATTTTTTCCATCATAAATATTGATCCATAAAGAGTTGTTTTCAAAAGTAATACTAAGATTTCCTTCTTTCTTTTTACTGATCAGATCTACACTTGATTTACTAAAAAATTGTTTTTTGATTCCTTCGCAGAGAAATTTCAATTTTTGATCAATCTGTACTGAAGACATCGGTACCTCCGGATTTTTTTGTTAAAAGTATACATTTTAACGTTAAATGTCCTGTCCTTATCCTTTTGTTTCTAAGGATCGGGAAAAAGAGTCCAAGCTGTCTCTAACTGTTTCATGGAGCTTAATGATTTCCGATATCTCTAACCTCCTTTCTGTTTCTTTTGTTTTTTCTAGAATCTTTTCTTTTATCTCAGGCCAGCCTGGCAAGTATAGGTTACTTAGTATCATAGTAGTTAATATACTACCTGGTTTAAGAAATTGCATTGGACTTTGTACTACTCTTTGTATAGATTGATTTAGTTTATTCTTTTCATATACAGCTGAGACTTTTTGTACCGACCTTATTAAATCCAATAAACTATAATTACCTTTCCTTATCTCTGAAAAAATAATACTTTTTTTGTTTTTATTTTCTACTAAACTTAAAAGCTCCTCTATATCTGTATTTTTTATAAAATCCTTGTTTCCGCGTCGGCTAAGATTTTCTAATAGTCCCTGAAAACAGTAACTACTAAAAAACGAGTTCAACCAATTTATACCTTCATTTTTATCTTTTGTAAAATACGTTTTTTTATTTATCGGTACCGCTACACAACAAATAATATCTTTTGTATCAAGCACTCTTTCTAGCGCGCTTATAAAATCAGGACTATGTACTAAACTAGTATAAAAATCTATCCCAGTATTTAGCGGTATTATATGAAAGATATTTCTTTTTTCTACCCTTTGACCTGTTTCAAATCCGTATCTAATAAATTCAACATAAATTCTTACTACATAGCCTACTTCTTTAAGTGTTGATAGTCTAACAATATCATGGCTATCAATTACATATCCTATGCTCCCTGTTTTTGGTCCTATGTTTTTGACATTACTAGCCACAAGCTGAATTTTACTACCAGTTTTATACATGGTTCTAATTTTCCCCCTCAGCAAGAAGTTTAAGTTCTGCATGCAGTGCTTTATTCTTTTTGTCAATATTTGCTGCTAGATAGCCTAGATTGCTATTATGTAGTATGTCTTTTGTCCACTTTTCATACCGTTTTATACCAAGCATTAAACTACAATACATTCGTCTTGCAGCTTGAATAAAAGTACGTCTGCTTTTACTTGTAGAATATTTTTCGAAAAACAAATCAGGTTCATGCTCCAACAACTTTAATTCTTTAGAGGAAATGTTATGTAAATTATTTATAGGACCGTCCGGCCAAGCTGTTTTACTGCTATATGTGGAATATATAAAAGCTAAAAAGTTAGCCATAGAAATGGCCCATCCAATATACTCAATATTTGACATAGCTAATATGTGATTATTTTCAAAGGATTCTGGAATAATACGTAGTATATTACAACTATTATTTACAATAGCAACATCAGTCTCTTCAGAAAAGAAGGCAGGACTTTTAATTCGTACACAATCTACTCTATTTCTTCCTTTTTTGCCTCGTCTTATTATAATTGCATCGAGGCTATATAGATTAAAATCTTTGTTACTATTAAAACAAACAAACCCTATAGAACCCGGTATAATAACTCCTGACGTTATCTTCTCTATAGAAAATTTTGTACAAGGTAGTAAAAAATTCTTTTTTATATACTTAGTATTTATATCCATATCGTTTAAACTAGTCCTGTTTAGTTGGTTCTTCTATTATCAACCACTGTTCTATGTTTGAGCTAAAAGAGAAACCAGCTTCAGTAGAATCCGTTCTCATAGTTGAATAAGTTAAATCCTCTATTGTATCTGTAATGAGCAGTGTATTGTAGTGTACAGTGTTACTGATTTTTTCTTGTGCTTTGTTTTCTTCTAGATTTATGGAAAAAACTAATCTGTTTCCCTTAATTCTAGCATCAGCCTTTATTAGATCTCTTAGACTCAGAGATTCCGAAGTACTTATTTTTTTGACCAAGCCGTTACTACTTATTATACATCTAAACTCTTCTTCAGTAACAAATCCCAGGAGTCTACCAGTATACTTTGTTTCGGATTGGGATAATAAAATACTTACTTTTTTTCCCATAAGCTAGCCTATTTTTAAATTATCTACTTCTGATGAAAGTTTTTTACAGGTTTCTATGGCCTCTTCATCTAAATCAGCCTCACTGACTGTAAGCTTTAGTGGCACTTCATAACCGTAAAGTATATATACTTGCTCTATTTCTGGCTCATATGTACATCCTAGCATCAAACATGTTTTTCCATCAAGAATTTCACCTATTTCTTGTTCTAATAGTTCTATTTTATTCTCTTCAAATTCATATATAATACCTTTATTGTCAATTATATCGTCTTTGATTATTATAAAAATGCTTCTATTGTTTAACTTACTAGGCAAAAACTTTGCTTGATTTAAATAACCATGTAATATAGTAGCACTATCTAGGTTTATACTTAGAAGGTGTTTATGTAGATCTGAAATATTTCTAAATAAAAATATATCAGCTACGACACCTTCTTCGATTTCCGTAGCTATAAATACTTCTTCTCCTACTACTTTTTCAAAATCTAACATCTTTTGTCCTTTAGATTAGTTTTTTGATTGTTAGTTCTTCTATTACAGAAGTAGAGTCTACCGCAAATGCATGACGACGATCTCTAATTTCTTTTTTAATATCATTAAAATTTAGTAGTTTTAGTTCAGCCAGTGAACTAGGTAATAATTCTATACAATTATTTATTTTTAGTTGGTATACAAAAATCTCTTTGTACCCATTTACTTTAATATCTACTAAATGCTCTAAAATATAGTTTTCTGCAGCTTGTCCTAGCCTAACACCGAACATGGTAAACAACAAAACTTCAATCATCTCTAAATCAGTTTTATTTTCAGACAGAAACCTAGAATTTGTAATGGTCCAAGTATCTACATGCGTACTTTTATAAAAAGTAGAATTTGGGCTTTTACTTCTAAAAAGTAGAATTCTTCCGTCCGGCGCTGCCACAATTAATTGTACATGTTCATTCTTACCATGACTACCTATATGCTTGATGTGTTTTTTCATTTGCAGTATATATTCTAGAAAATTGTTTTGCAGTCATCATTAAAAAGTCTGCTATCATTTCGTGGAAAAATCTATAACCGTCTGACTCTTTTTTCATTATTTCAGGGTGATATTGTACTCCACAACATAGGGTCTTTGGGTAGAAAATAGCCTCTACTTCTACATCATCCCACGCAGTAACCTCATCAGTGTTGCCTAAGTATATAGTGGCTAATTTTCTTTCTGCCCAACCTATTACAATACCTTCTTCAGAGGGAATCATCATTTGATGATGTAAAGAGTTTACAAGTAGTACTTCTCTGTTTTTTGGGCTTACAAAACCATGCGTAACTCCTCCATGATTATTTAGGTGGTGTATCATTTTTCCGCCAGACATTACATTTAGAAATTGAGATCCTCTACATATACCTGTCATTTTTATACCATGTTTAATGGCAGAATTAAAGATATCTAGTTCTTCCATATCTCTTTTCCAGCTATTCTGGCACACTCTACGTGGACTAGTATCTCCGTATAATTCTGGAGAAACATCTTCCCCTCCAGTAAACATTACCAACTTGAAGTCTTCTGGTTTACTATAAAATTCATTTACATCAAAAGTAACTGCGCCTAATCCAGCAATAGCCGCAGCATAGCTATAGCCGTTTACAACAAGTATTTTGTTTCCTGACATTCAGTAACTCCGTTTTACTATAATTTTAATAATTGGTTTATTCTTCCGGTAATTCCGGTACTTCATTCTTTTTCTTTTCTTCTTTACTTACGTCATAAATAAGACTAGTAATCTCTGAGGCCGGAATTAAACAGTGTGCTGTACTATCAGCAAAATGTACGGAATACCAATATTCATGGTAGATATCATACCGGCCTTTTCGTACTTGTGTAATTTTTTCTACCACTAACTCTGAACCATCTACATCTGATATGTTACCAACAGAGTATGAGTAGTCCGTTTTAGTACTAATTTTTCTAATTTTCATTTCTATTACTCCTTATCGGGAATTATTTAATTTCCCATTCTCCAGATCTAATTACTTTTAGTTTGCTAACATCCCTGTTAAACTCATAAACTGTAGCAACATATGTCTTACCTGTATCTGTTATAACGGCTGTTTGTTTGCGATTATATAAGTTGTGTTCGTTTTCTCCGTAGTAACCCTCTATTCTATCTAAACTTCTAATTACTTCTGTAAAAGAATCGTATTTGTGTAATTCACCCCTTATGATGTTGTTTCCGCCCAAAATTCCTATTGGAAACCAGTTACCGGGTGCTAAAAACATCGTTCCTTTTATTGAGGCTGGGGTGGTTTTCAATCTAAAATTGTCAAACTGTTTTGAAAACGTACCTCCTACTTTTAAAGTACCATAAACAAAAATATAACCGACGTCCTCTAATTTATCCTTCATCTATATCTAGTTGCTCCTTTCTGCGCCTATATTCTACTTTATTCACAAAAGTCGTAGTAGCAGGCTCAAGGCGATAATATAGGCCATCCTTATTAGCAGAATTACGCCCACTGTTTATGTTACTGTGCTCCGTCTGTTGTCCCTTTACTGCTGGTATAAGAAAAAACTCCTTATCAACGATTACAGTACTAGGATCAAATCCGTTTTTAGTACTAGTATGTTGTTTTGGTATTTCTGGTGGAGAATAAGTAATATTATATTCTACCGAGATATTTTCTATACTATTTTTAGCTTTAGCCAAGGTACTTTCCGGCGCGTATGGGCTTTCAGTTATTTTGTCCAGCGCGTATGGGCTTTCAGTTATTTTGTCCTTTATTGACTCAGAAAACTGTTTTTGATCTTGGTCTAATTTATAAAAGTCGATTATACCTCGTATAGGTTCTGTATCCAAAGATTTTTTTTCGCTGTTATGATATGAACTTTCTCTTTCTAATGTATTTAGTATTACAGGTTCTAACTTCAAAAAAGTACACAGTTCAAGTAATTTATTTAGGTCAGAACGAATGTACATTTCTTCTTGTTTTACTTGCTTTAGTTCAATAGTGTAGCCTTTATTTATAGAACAAAAATTAAAAATCTTGTTACGTAAAACACCTGAAGCTATATCTACTTCTCGGCTTAACTTAATTAGATTCAAAGTCAACTTTGAGGAAATAAAAGGGTTGTTTGATACAGTTATTAATACTTTGTAATTATATGGTGCTTTGTAACTATATGGTGAATAATTAGTTTCATCTTCGATTTTTTGTTTTTTAGTTATTCTTGATTTTTTACTTTTAGAAAAAAGTTTACTAAGATCTATTTCAGAAACCCAGCCCCTAGAAACTAACTTATTAATTCGTTCTTTAATTTTATTTAGATCTGGGTTATCTTTTTTGGCCAACCGTAATACTCTTTTTTTACAATCTTCTTCAGCGCCAGGTATAACTTCAAAAATATTTCCATCACTATCTAGAAATAAAGCACAACATAAAATATCAACTTGCCTTACTATACTAATGGCTTCGACAAATGGATCGGCTTCAGGTAAATGAGAAGGTGTTGGTGTTATTATTTGTACTTTACTTCCATTTAGATTTTCAAAAGTTACTATTGAATCTACTGAAAACGAGGCTTTATACTTTTTTATTTCACCTTTGTTCAAAGTCTTTTGCCATCTTGGTGATTCTAATAAACTTTTAATTATAGTTGGAAATTCGGCTTTGCAAATAGCAACGTCTAGATCTCCTTCTAGTGGCAGCCCAGCTAGGATATCTCTAACTGCCCCTCCAAATACTATGGCATTTGGAGTAAGGTGCTTATCATAATCGTCAAACTTTTCTGCTATAAGTTCTACAACTGAAAAATTTGGATTTATTTCTCTAAGGTATTTATCTTTCATATTCTTATGTATCAAGCGGTTGTATTTGTATTCTGTCTACTGGTGAAGAAAGTGGACTCTCTTGTAGGAAGTGTTCAATGTAAGCAAACACAAGTAATGTAGTATTTATTAATTTAACTCCATCACTATTTGGGTTCTGTTCTTTTATTCTTTTTAAAACAGGCTTGAGTTGCGATAAGCCGAGGCGCTCAAGTTCTGTAGTACCGTTCTCTCTAGAAACAGTTAGTTTCCATCTTGTGGCATTAAGTTTATTATCGTCTATAGTGTCTACCATATTTATTTACCTACAATTAACTTTTCTTCTTTTTCACCAAAGAAGTTTTGTAATAGAGCTATATCTCGAAGCTCTTCCGGGTGCCATTGTACTGCTCTTATTTTTGTGTTATTTATACTTGCCCCTAAAGCTTCTACTACAAAAGCCTCTTTGGTTTTCTTCTTAATCTCTTCGTTGGAAATATTACTCGTTAGACCTATTTTTGTTACAGCTAGAGGAAATATCTGTCCTACTTGGACTAAAGGGTTTGTTTTTCTTTCTACTTTAATAATTACTGCTTGATGGTGCATAGAATTTACAAATATGCTGCTATATAGTTCTTCCACTCCATACAAAGTACCAACTGCTGCTGTAACACTATGGCTTGGTATTGTCCTTGCTATTCCTAGCTCGTCTACATTTTTGTGCCTATTTAAATTCTGATAGAAACAAAAAGACTTATATCCAGGAATTTTGTTGACTATAAGCTCTCGCATTATCAATTGGAAACCACGGCATATACCAAATATTGGTTTGTTTTGATTCAAGAAAGAATAAAACAACTTCCTTTCGAAATCATCTTTTTCCGGGTCACTTCCTTGGCAACATATATTATCTTCTCCATAATAAATCGGGTCTATATCAATTCCACCAGGTAGTACTAAACCAAAACATGATGCTACAGTGTCATGTATACTACTTGATGGTGTAACTATTACTACCTCATACCCAGCCTGTGTTAAATATTCAATATACGCTTGATTAATAAAAAATTGATTTTTACTTTTACTGGCCGGAATTGCAATACGTTTTGACATTTAGACCTCCTCAAGTCCCCATTCTTTTTTCAGGTTAATATTTTCAACTCTCTTTAGACTCTCTTCAAAGTAAAAAATAGAATCTGCACTTAGACAGCTCTTTATAGCTTTATTAAAAATACTATTGGCATTTGCGACATCTCCATTGTTTATAATACTTTGAATTTCTTGTTCACCAACAAAATTAATAAGTTGATTAAGTTTGTTTTCTTTAATTAACTTTAAAACATCTTGTGTTAAAGAATCCATAAGCATTACTAGAAAAGGGCTCTTTAGCCAATAATTACTTAGAACTCTATACTCAACTCCATAGTCTGTTGGGCGGTGACAGCCGGCGCTTCCGTACAGCTTTCTTCTTTCTATCGACTCGATAGAACTATCTAGTATAACTGATACTATTCCGTGAACTAGATCCATACCCCTAACCATATTAATTTTACCAAAAGGATCTAGCAGAAAATCGTTACCATCACCGCTTACATGTCCAACGTGTATATGGCCCCCACAGCTTCTAAAGTTTTTGTTCGGATGACTAGGTTTATTATTTTCAGAGTTTTCGGAAATGGTCCAAGCGTTATAATCTGGATCACATCCGAAAGTCAAAGCGTCAGGGTGTTCTAATTGATCATCATCAAATACAGCAGATGGTGTTGCTACTAAATCGAAATTATCTGGAATTACTTTAAGTACATCTTTGAATGTTTCTCTGATCTTTTTTATAAAGTCATCCATTGAGACTGCTGGTGCAGTTGCAAATTCTACTGCTACATTATCCCTTTGAATAGTACCACCAGATGGTAGGGCTTCAGGTTCATGCTTTGTTCCGTTAATATATGGTATGGCTGATACTAATTTTCCGGTTTCTTTTTCTTTTAGAAAAAATTCCGGGTCAGTACCAATTGTAAATCTTTTCATAGTTTAAAGTCCTCCGTTGTTTTTCTTATTTACTTTTGAATTAATAATCTTAATTTTTCTAAATCTATTGGTGAACTATTTTCGCTAGTCCAATAGCCGTATGGATCTCTTGTATGATTTATAGCAGCTGTTACTATTTCATGTAAAAAATCTCTACAAGCTAAAAACTTATATCAGCTTGAGAACTTAGAAAAGCGAATTGAGGTCTTTTATTGGTAGCTTTTTCAACGTAGGATTTCTCACTACTAATACCTTTAATTCTTGATAATTTTCTTTTTTCTGTTACTTTATTTTCTAGCACTTTACTTCCCTATTAGTATTACTAAGTAATGTTTTCATTGCATTGTTTAATTCTTTATTTGGAGTAACTAGTTTGGCCAAGCTCAGTACACCGTAATTATTATGAAATAGACCTATACCAACACCATCACTAAATAAATTTAGTTTTTTGTCAGCTAGTAGTCTCCAATTTTCTACTATAATATTTAATTTATTATATAGAACAGATAGATATTTAATATCATTATCTTTAGTTGCATCTGTACTTTCACTTTTTTCTTTTAGTACCGAAATTAGTTCTGCTAAGTTCTGAAAAACTAGTTCTTTATCCCCAAGCCTTATTAATAAAGTAAACATAGAAATTAAGAAAGGGGCTTTTTGCCAAAATGCGGGCCCATTAAAAATCCATACAGGCACATCGTCTTTATCTGTGGTTATACTTACTTTAGTAAAAGTACTTCCAGCGAGCTCTTCATAGAAGTTTAAAAGTTTTTTGGCTGATTGAATTATTTTTTTTTGTTTCTCAAAGTCCCTGTAGTTTTTAAATTTAACTAACATTCTGGTTCTTTTCAGATCAATTGGAGGGTTTATATTAACATTAAAATCAAAAGCATATATAGAACAACTACTATTGTTTATTTGGGCCCTTAAGGCATCATGTAAAAAGTCCCTACATTTTACCCAACAATGGCACTGTTTATTTTCATCTTTAGGACTAGATAAAAAAGAAAAATACATACCTACAGCTTGGTAGATTTCGCAAAGATTTCCTGTTTCTGTAAACCATTTTATATTTTCTGGCATTTTGTACTCACATCCTCACTATATAGTTTTACTTGCATTTATAGCATCGTCATATTGTGTCCAATATCTTATCTGTGCTAGTTTAATAAATCTACTACTGTCTATTCTGCTTACGTTTATCCTAATACTTTCGGGAGTTTTTTTAGATGCAATCAGTATATCGCTTAGGTGATGTCTTTTTATTTGCTCACTAAAAGTAGTTAAGGATGTTTCTTTATTTTCTTTTATTGTTTTTTGTACAAAAGAAATTATATCTAATTTTACTCTTATAAATAAAGCTATTAGTCTTCTATACTCTGGAAAATTTTTTAATGATACCTCTTGATGCCTTCCTTGAATTACTTTTTCTGCTAAGTATTTTATAACAACTGAGGTCTCGTTTTGTGTTTCCGCCTTTCTTTCGAACTTAAATCTTTGTTCTACTTTGGGTTTTTTAGAAATGTCTTGGTTAACAACTACTAAAGTAGAAAAATCAGTAATTCTTTTATTAAAATAAGAAAATGATACTGTTGCGAATCTTCTTGGTCTACTAAAACCAGAAATTAATTTATATTCATCTAGCTCTTCTTCAGTTAAGTACCCTTCAGTCTCTTTATTATAAATTGCTATTAAATACAGTTTGTTTTTATTACTATCTAAATTTTGTACTTCTTGTGCACGAACGTATACAAATGTATATGTTTTATCTTTATCTAGCTGATTAAAGATATTTGTGTAATATCTTTGTTTTTGAAGCAAATGTGACACTTCGTAGTTAATACTCCAAATATCATTCTGATGAATTAAATTTCTACCGTTAATATCATCTCTAGTTTGTATAAACCAATAGTCTTTGTAAAAAAATAGTGTAACTTGTACTCCATCTATAAATTCTTCTGCTGTTGCTTTATCCCAATCAATTTTTTCTTTAAAGCTTTCACCATTATATAAATGATTAAGGCTTCTACTTACTACTTTTCCTTCTTTATCTAAGATTAAACCATTAGCTTCGTTAGAAATAATACAATTAGGGGACTTTTCAGTACGATTGTATAGGTATAAGTATTCGGTGTTTCCAGCCTTTAAAGCTATTGGCTGTTTTTTAATATTTAACTTTAATTTTAAACATAGTAGTTGATTTACTAAATCGATGTCTTTACATTTTTTTATAAACTCTACGATACTAAGCATCTTGTTTACCTTGTTCATCTAAAATATTTTTCCATGCTTTATAAGACACTTTATCCACTGTTGTTCCACTTAGCATGGAAAATATACCCTCTTTTGAGTTACTATATACTCTTTCTGGTCTGTATCGTTTTATTATATTTTCTGGTCTGTATCGTTCTATTATATTTTTTTTATATATTCTATTGGTATTTTTAAGAAATATTAACCACTGATCTTTTTTATAATGTAAGTGTTCTTCCATTTTTTTATCAGCTATACTGGCTAAAAAAGACGAAATATCTTTTACAGATAAATCTCTATAATATTTTCCGGCTCTAAATAATAATAAAAACAAAGAGAAACAGGCCGGAGAAAATAACCATTGTTTCGAGGCCTCTATCATATAGAGATCAGGAATTGCATTAGTATATAATTCCTTAATTAACTCTACCTTATAAACTTTAGTTTCTGTCCATTTTAGTTTTTTTTCAAATAAATTTAAAATTCTAATTCCAAACTCCACTTCGTTGTTAAAAATCAGCGCTTTATTTATTTCTGTTCCGGGTGTATATCTTTTTAAAACTAACATTCTAACTTTTAATAAATCTATACGCTTTCTTACATAAAACCACGGTATAGCGTTTGGATCAAAACCACACAGTTGCGTTCTAATAAAACCGGTTAACACCTCACGACATTTTGCAAATACAGTTATTTGTGAGACTCTTTCTCGTTTAATCCTAGAACAAAAAGCAAACTCCATATTGTCGTTTGGATAAAATAGATCTACAGTTGATGGTGGTTCTAAATAAATAGTATTCAATTGAATTTATCTCCTAAAAGGAAGGATCCTCTGTATTCTCCAAATTCATGTGGAAGTGTTTTTCTAAATTTGAAACCGTTATTGATAAAAATTTCAGGTAAAAGCTTATTACTAGTAAAAATTACTAATTCTTTTTTTCCACCACTCTTTGTTAGTGTTATTAGTCTTCTTATGGCTAAAGTTAAAAACATTTCCTTAATTCTGGTTGAAAATACTCCAGATACTTCATGCATACATAGATTTTCAATAATTACAATGCTAGGTGAGAATCTTATATAACATCTACACATTTTTATTTTATTTGCACCAAACAAAAACAACAGAGGTACTGCTCCGTTAGATAATGAATCTTTTTGTTCAAAAATTTCTTCTGTCCATGTTTCATATTTTTTAAGTTTTTCTTCTTCTACTGGTATATACACTTATATTTTCCTTTATTTTAGGTATCTCCACCACCTACCATGTCCTTCAGGCATAGACAAAGCATACCATCTAGTATTCTTCCACATACCTTTAATTTCTCTATGAAAGTGCCCAAAATACCATAAATCTGGTTTATATTTTTCCATTATGTATGAAAGAGCTTGCCGCGATGAGTCTTTGTGTAAAGGGTTTGTTTGGTCATAGTAAATTCCTTTAGTACTCATCTGAAGCATTATTTCTTCAGGGCAAGTATGGGATATAACTATATCTACAGCTATGTTTGGAAGTCTATCCATATCTCTATAACTTATTTCTTCTTGTTCAAACCAATCTACCCCTGAGGTGCGCCAGTCTCTGTCAATAGATCTAGCTCCGCCACAAAATAGTACCGTTCTCCCGTCTGGAAGAGTAATTGTACTACCAAATGGTTGATAAAATACGTTTGGCATTAATTCAAAATTTTTATTTACTTCTAACTCATCTAAAGAATTCCAGTCCTCATGATTACCGGGAGCAAAATATACCACGGTATTAGGGTTTTTAATACCGTATTGATTCCATGGTTTTCTGATTTTGGTATGTTCATACATTTCAAATTCTTCTGAGTCTATTCCTCTTGTATTATGGAACTTTGGAAAAAACCCAAAGTCACCACACTGAAGTACAATTCTAGGACTTTTCTTATTAATTAGAAAATTTATCTCTCCCCATTTACCATGTATGTCTCCAACAATAATTATATTCTCTTTTGGCATTTTATGACCTTAATTTAACTACCCTCTATAAAATAAAATATGCTAATTGGACTATTTATTTATTCATTTACTACTCCGAATTCATTTCTTCCAGGACGTTTCAAAAGTATCAATTTTTTACCTTTAATCTCTACTTCCCAAAAACAGATTAATATAGTTGAAGCGGTATACACTGGAGACAGTATAGCCTTTTTTTCATTCAAAAAAGTTTCATCTATTTTAATAGTTTGACAATCAATAAGTTTTGGTATATTGATATAATATTTATCGTAATCTCCAGCTTTAGCAAAGGAAAGTAGAAAAAATAAAAATAAAAATAGAAAAACTAATAATTTTATAGATCGTAGCATAGTTTCAATTCTTCTTCTAGTTTTTTATGGAAGCGGGGGGCAGAATCGAACTGCCGTGACGAAGGATATGAACCTTCTGAGGTGCCACTCCTCGACCCCGCACTTTAAATTATTGTTAACCGCGGCGGATTCTCTCCTTAGTTAATTTATAAGGTAGCTCAATTATAAAAACTACAATAAGCAGCATAACAATAAAAATAACTACAAATGGCCAAAACAAACTAATTAGACAGCTCTCAACCCAGTGTGTTTTTTTTCCATTTTTCTATCGGGTTATTGTTTTTATTTCTTTCGACTCTACAGCGATATAAAAAAGTCAATAAAATAATAACAAAATAAAAATAGATTAGTTGTAGTAGCATTGGTGTCTCCTGTTAATTTAACTTCTCAATAAAAAAACGGGAGAAATAGTTGGCTATTGCTCCCGTTTTCTTAAATTTTATCGGTGGGATGGCAGGATTCGATACCTACAAGTCTATATTGGTCTATATATAGATAATACGGAATTACCCTGTACTTCTAATGTAAACACGAGACGGATTTTTAGAATAGTTATTCATCTAGTAGTATAACTATCTAAATCTGCGTTTAACTTTCGCCACATTCCCATTCAAAATCAAATTTACTTCCATTAATAAAAAATATTCAAAGCATCATTTCCTAAATCAGGAAAAATGTCGCCAGGAAGACCTTTAAGTTTATATATAGAGTTTAAAGTTTCTACTATTTGTATATCCCCTTTTCGTTTTATTGAAACTATTAAAGATGACCTCATGTGGTATCCGGAGGAGTATCTACCTGTTGGATCTTCTTCCACTGTTCCAGTAAAAACTGCAGGTGCTATCTTTACTTCAGGATAGTAGTCTTTTAATTGTTTTTTAGTTAAATTTAATTTATGAATTTGCCATTTAACTATTGTACCTCTATCAAGTTTCATAATTAACCTTTTATTCTGGATAGGGTAGAAGGATTTGAACCCTCGATAACAAGAGTCAAAGTCTTGTGCCTTACCGCTTGGCGATACCCCATCACTAAACTAGTTTACTCCTTATATAGCGGTTTCCACCAAAGCTTAATTTTAGTTTCTTTATGTTGAACCTTTTTTAACCACTTGGTGGATTTAAACCCTAATTTTTTTAATACCTTATTTGCCGTCTTTTGCTCGCTGTTTGTAATAGTAGTAAGTACTGCTAAAGAACTATATCTATTAGTATATTTTACTATCCTTTCTTCTAAAGCCTTTTCTTCTTCTTTTACGAATTGGCCTTCAGTAACATGCGTTTCCCCAAAGTTCTTTAATACTTTGGCGGTACAGCAACAAGGAAAATCTTCTATTTCCATAGTATTGTCCTATTTTTTAGTTTTGTTTTGGTCTGCGTGGTTCGATTCGAACGAACGACTTCGTGCGTCCAAGGCACGTACTCTGGCCAGACTGAGCTACACGCAGTAATGGTGCACCTACCCGGAGTCGAACCGGGACGGGCGTATACCCATGGGATTTTAAGTCCCAGGCGTCTACCAGTTCCGCCATAGATGCATTATATTATTTTTAAACAAAAAGATGGCAAGATTCGAACTTACACCTTCACGCCCAACTGGCCAACATTCTCCCCTTTGAAATACATCTCCTTGTTATTTTACTAGCTCTTTAGTCTGAATCATTTTCTCTTCCAACGTCAATATTACACCGCAGCACATCCATTGCTGCAGCAAATTTTTGGGCAACGTGATGCCCGTTACCACCAGCACAACAGTTGCCTTCTAGAATGCTTTCAAAAAGCCAGCAAACAGCGCCGTAGGCTTCATTTTGATCGCCTTTGATAATAACTTCCGCGACTGTTTTGTTTTCGTCGCGGCGCGAGGGAAGCCCAAGCTGAAAAACTATTAAAGAGGTAAGCAGAATATCGCTGCAATGTTTTCGATAAAAGCCATTTCTTTCAGCAACAAACTTTTCAACAACCGGTTTTACTATGTCTTCAATTTTTTTGGGCAACATAAGTGTCTCCAGTACATGATAACAAATCACTTAAGTTGATCTAGTACCCTTTCTGAATATTCTAAATTAAAAGCACCATTCAACGCAGCACAAATTTGTTTTATTTCACTATAGCAAGAAGAACCACTTATAACACTATAGATAGGGTCTTCATCAAAAAGAATTTCAAATTTATAATAAAAAAACCAAAATCTTGTCTTTCTTATGGAGTAGGGAGTTAACCCTCTTATCGGTAAAGAACAGTTTTCTTTGTTAAGATTTTCTTTTTTATCAAGGTCATCAAGTTTGCTGCGTAATCGCTCAATTTCTTCAGCAATTGCCGTACTAACATAATGGCCGATACCATCTACTATTACTACTCTTGATGGGTAACACCGTTGACGCAGCTTTACTAATTCATCAATAATTTCTGTACATGTAGAATAGTGTTGTGTGGTAGTATCAAGGCTATTACTTAAAGCTCGAAGTTTTTCAATTTCAAATTCCTATAAATTGAAAATTTATACCTCTGACTGCCTAACTGGTATTGAAGAGAGAGAAACTTTCTAAAAACTTTTTTTTCCAGATTTAGGATTTTTATTTGGAAATCAACATAGCACGGTGGCATTTTTAAATCTTAACAATCAAATCCTGAATCACAATTCTCACAATTGTGGGTGGTCCCACTCGCCAATGTAAAAGTTTCTTTTTATCAATTTTACCATCAGAGGTATAAATCTTTTTACTTTTGTTGCTTATTCAATAATATCAGTTTCTAAAGTTACTCTATCTAAGATATCACCGATAATTTCTAAATCATTTAATAGACTATCAACTACAACTTCTTTTTCTTTTGGGTCGTACTGTAACCTTACTACTGTCTTTACGTCTTGAACACCAAATCGCCCTTTATCTTTGCGATTTAGCGCTTTGTGTGCAGCTAGCATATCTGGAATAGTAGTACTTTGTAAAAGTAAAAGTTCATCTACTGTAATTTCCGTACCCTTGAAAATAACCTTCTTTAAAGCGTTGGTTATATGTATATTGTGCCGTATACGCGCCTTTTCCTTAGACCAATCTCCTATTTGCTGAATCATTACCCGTAACTCTTCTTTACCGTACAATGGTTTTTCTGCTTGGTCGATGTTATCTAAATAAGACGACCAATCCGTAATCCTTAAGATATTTTTTTTAATTTTTCTATCAAGCTGTTTGATCTTCCTAAGACCTTCTATAATTTTCATTATCCTTCTCCTTTATCTAATTAACTGTTTCTAGTGTTTCAATAAAATCAACTACTGCTTCTGACCAGCCATCGATGTGAATCCACGGACCATAACCTACACCGTTTCTGGCAGAGGCTACATTTATCATATAAGCCAATCCTTTAGGATCTGGTACTTTATCTTGGCTCTGTTCATCGGTTAATACAATTAGTCTATCAAAATTATCTTTTTGATATAGTTCAGTAGTTGCTCTTCCAAGCATAGTTCCTGCGTTTTTGTAGGACCCTAGGGCGGCCGTTAAACCGAAACCTCTTCTTGGTGGAATATGTAACAGCTCAAATGGAATATCTGTACGACCAGATCCTCCACAAAACGTATATATCTTTACATGCTCTGCTACTTCTCTTACTAGTACGGCCAGTCCACAAGCAGCATCATATCTTGAAAGTTCTGATTTTTCGGATAGTTTTCTACACATACTACCTGATCTATCAATAAGTAGTGCTGTAGTTCCTTTTAGTTTATTTTTGCTTTCTAGACATTTCAACATCACTGTTTCGATTTCATCTTCCCACTGGGGAGCATATCTAGCCGCAGTAATAAAACGAAAAGGTAAAATTCTTTCTACATTTAGTTTATTTAGACCATAAAAAACAATATCTTCTGAAACACCAGCAGCTTTCATGTTTCTTAAATTGCGCAAAAAAGCCAAACCGCCAAGTTTATCTTCGTTTATTAAACGCTCCCAAGTTTCTTTTCTATCTTTTCCAGCAGATAGAGATACTTCCCAAGTGTCTGGAACAACAAGTTCGTTGTTTATTAAGCGTTTCCATAAAGTAGCCTGTTCTTCATCTTTTGGTTTAGCATGAGAAAGAAAAAGAACATCCCTTAGTTTTATTTCTCCATCACTATTATACTTTGCTAATGAATATTCATTAAACTTAGAAAAAGCAGAAGCTAATCCTTTCTTAACTTGCGCAGAAATCGGCCGTTTACCGTCCTTCCAATACAATGCTAGAAATTCTGTAAGTTCGTCTGCTCGTTGAATTATTCTATTTAAAGTATGTGAAACTAAATATTTATGTGTATTAAGTTTTGCCATTTCACGTACTATAAATAAAGGTATATGCCTTAATTTCATTTTTTCTCTGGCTTCGATAGCTATTAAAGCTACCTTTTCAGGAGCAACTAGAGCAATGGTATTTGCTATTCTTGTAGCTATTGTTTCACCATCTTCATAAAACTCGTTTTCCCACAATAAGCAGCTCATGACTGATCGCCGTAACAGCTGTTCCGGACTAATATGTTTTGATTTTGCTCCTTGATGTGTGTATATTGCCTGACGAGGTACATTTGTTTTTGCCATCGTTTTTGTCTCCAAAATTTACTTGTTAAAAGCTTACTTGTTATTAGTACCCGGTTCTTAGGTATAGATATACATAAGGAACAATCTAATTTGGTATTTTTTTCAGTCCAAGTGAAGTAACCAAATTATACACCATTATGTATAACTAAATTAATATAAAGTTTGTCAAGGAATAAGCGAAAAAAGGCTTTTGGAGAGCAACTCTACCAGCTGAGTTATAGGCCACTGCTGACCTAAGTAGATTCGAACTACTGACCGGCTCTTGGAATGAAGTATCTCTTTTCTACACCATTGGCAAACTTTAAGTATTTTTTGAGTGCTAAATCTCTAAGGAATCAGCAGATAAGGTAGGTTTCGTTAGAAGGAAGTAACCCTATCTTTCACCATTAGAAATTTAGCTTTTTCTTTATCTTATGAAAAGTAAACGGCTTTGGTTTTTTCATTTACAGCTAAGCATTCGTGACAACCACAAAGCCATATTATATTATAACCACCGTATTCATTTTTAGCAAGGCTTTTATTTATCCAGTGATTTTTATTACATTGTAAACAATAAATAAGTAACCACTCTTCACTTTCTATACCGTCTAAACAGCCTTGACATACTGGTATTACAAGGTGTTTTGTGTTTTTATGATCACCGTCTGTTTCAGCCTGTGCTAAAGTTTGTACAATATAATTTACAGCTTTAGGCCTCTGGTCATCTGTATCGGGACCGTGATTTAACTCACAATAAGTTTCCGATAGAGACGCAAGAAGTGCTAACTTAGTTACAGCATCTATTTTTTTCATGGAATTTCCCCCTTTAAAATTAGGAGGTTAGTTTAAAAAGTCACTGTTTATTGTTTACGTGAACAAACTTTGTTTTTATCCCATGAAAAAATTGAGCATAGGTAAAGGTATCATCAAAATGATAATCAATATCGTTTTCTTCACATATATGGGCTTTTGATGACCACCAATTCATTTGGTCAGTCCACCAATTGCCTTTTTCATCTTGATTCATTTTAATGTTTTTGCTTTTAAGAAAATCTACTATAGATAATACTTTAAATTCAACTAAAACACTACCATCGTTAGAAAAAAAAGGTTCGGTTTTTATACCAAGTCTATTTAATTTTAAAATGATATCTACACTAGGTGGACCGGATATTACAAATATAGAATGTCTTTGTTTTATAAGTTCAACCAGGATAAGTTTAAATCTCTCAGGATCAGCATCTATTACACCATGTAAATCAAACCCTAATTTTAGGCTTGGATATATATATTCCAAGACACCAGAGCCGATAGATCAATTTTAGGCCTATGAATATTTATAATTGACATTAAAGCTCCTTCAAATATTTAAATAATAACGGGAACCAATATTGGCTCCCGTTATTATTTTTATTAATTATAATTGTATATTTAGTTTAGGTAAGTTTTACATTATACAAATCTTTTTTAAAATATCTAATTGCTCGTGCTGCAAAATTAGGCGTATTTTTTACTACACTTGCCGGAATAATGTTACCCGCGCTGGTTTGGGCATATTGCTTTACCCCCATTGTAATTGTATCCTTTAGTGCTCTAAGACAAGCAGTATAAAGTGCTCTCTGTTTGGAGCTTACTAAAGTTTCGACCGGCTTTCCTATAGCTTCGTAGCTTTCATTTCTTTTTGACCAACCGATATATAACCTATCATTTTTAACAAAAGCTACTAGTGCCCCTCGAATTTCTCCTGGAACCACTGAATATGTAAGTTTTTTGCCTTTTTCTGCTGTTACTGATAGTCTAGGTGAACTCCTGAGGTAACGTATAATCAAGTCTTTTGGCTCACTACTGATTTCAACCGCTAATTTGCGATCCTCGGCGGTAACTTCAACATTTACTGGGTCTGGAAATATGTAACGTGCGTTCTTAGCTCTGTGCTCTTCAATGCGTCTTGCAATTTGCTCCTCTGTCGGCTTTTGTTTCTGTCTCTGAGTACCGGTACTCATAATACTTCTCCTTGGTTATTTGTTAATAATTACCGGTTTTCTTTTAGACCGGCATTTAAACGACTGGTGAGTCTGCCGAGGCTCGAACTCGGAACCTATACGTTAAAAGCGTATTGCTCTACCAATTGAGCTACAGACTCTTTGTGTTACCAACCACCAAAAGCTAAGGCTATACATATTACAGTCATAATAATAAAAACTATCACGTGTAAAAATATAGAAACCATTCGTGCTTCATCTGTAAACAAAGGCTCTGCTATTTCTTCTTTGCTTTTTGACCATACGAAGAAAAAAGGCGCTATTTTGTATTTAAAATGGCATTTTCTATATGACCAAATCCATACAGGTATAAATGTTAGATAAAGGAACGCTGACGCTAAAATTCCTACAACTATATTTAGTACTTGTACCCCACCATAATTCCATACAATGAGTGCAGCAAGCCCAATACCAGCGGTTGAGGTCAGAAGTGAATTAACTTCGATATTTAGAATTTGACAAAAACGCTGTAATGCGTTTCCAAGAACATCAACATATTTATTTATATTTTCAGGATCTAAACCATTGACTTTACCCACAGTCTTTTCTAAAGTTGTAGGCACTTCTTGCTTTTCTTTATTTTTCTTAATAACCTCGGCTGCTGCATCTTTACTTAAGTCTTCTAAATTCACTGTTACGTTGGTTTCTGCCATTACTGTGTTTGGGGTAAAACTTAAAGAAAAAATTAACAAGCACATTGTAAATAAAGCAGTACGTTTCATTTTTTATTGCTCTCCAGCAAGATTTTTATCCAACAGGATTCACAAGGTATTTTATTTTTATCCTCATTTAAGCCAACTTTTGATTTGAATTTCTTTTTACATTTAAAACAGATGACTTCTTGTTCAATTTGTTCATGATATATTGACATGTTTTTAATCATTCAGCATGGACCGGACATAGTACAGCATGCCCTGACGGATTTATTTCGGCCCGCCACAAATACATTTAATCATAATATTTGTTCCTTATTAACAAAAAAAACTAAAAGTAAAATTTATTATCTCTTATTTTTTTTCCATTTAGTTTTTGTTTCTGGTTCTTCATGGGTTTCTAAACTAAAGAAAGCGTCCATCTAGTCCCCTTCTCTCAGAAGTTATGCCAATATTATTTAATAGCTCCTGAAAATTAATTTCCATTGTGTGCTCCCTTTTTTGTTTAAGTTGAGTGTTGGTGCTCCTGCCTAGAGTCGAACTAGGATGACGCGGTTATAAGCCACGCCCTCTAACCATTGAGGTACAGGAGCATTTATGGTGAGCCGAGAAAGATTTGAACTTTCGGCCTACAGCTTAGAAGGCTGTTGCTCTATCCGCTGAGCTATCGGCCCATAAAAAAAAGGTAGGGTAGAGACAAGTTATCAGCTATATTAGTAGTGCCGGTTTTAACATCGCTAGTCCATTCTCTAGTAACTGGTGTACGATTTACAGTAAGTACACCCATTGTTGGAAGCCACTCATACCTCCACCAACCATGTCCTGTTTTTCTAGATCTTAATGGTAGTGAAATTCTCTTTGCGGCAATTTTATTTTTATTTAAATAGTCAATAGAAATAAGTTTTTGTTGTCCGCCTTCAGTTTCACCTTCTAGCGGTACTAAAAAGGCTGTCTGGTTTGATTCTATTGTAACAAATTGTTCAATTTTAGCAGGACCACACGTGGTGATACAGAAACCAATAAACAAAAACATTACTACAAACAACAAATTAAACAACAAATTTTCTTTTTTCATAACTCTCCTCGTAATTTAGTGTTTTTGGTGTTTTAAAAAGATTATAGACTTTTTTCTCTGCTATTATAAATAACTACTGCTAACGTTGGTAAAATTACTATTCCAAAACAGAAGGTAATTAACCACTCAATACCACTTCCATACATTGCTTTATTGATTAAACTATAGGTGACGATACTGTCTTCAAGTTGTCCTGTTGCTAGCTGGGCTTCAAAAGACCCCTTAAATAACCAATAAATGTTTAACGTTACTAGATAGACTATAGTAAGCATTACCAGGCTTACTAACTTTTTCTTGTTGTTCTTCCAAAAATCACTGCTTAGCATAGAGCTTCCTCGTTGTTTGTTTAATTTTTTTCTGCTTTTTAATAGAATTATAAAGAATACACTTTATTTATATTATAAACAGTTCCTCCTTTTTGGTCTAAGGTTTAATACTAGCAGAAATAGCCACTTCTCAGCCCCAAGCTCCATATTGGCTTTTGCTAGTAAGTTTGATGTCCTTATCCAAGTTTCCCAGTTAACGGGAAAAAATTCCTAGTTTTAGTTCTTTTTTAATTATCTTTTACTGCCCATCGTAGTCTATCATATAGGTGTTTCAATATCAAATCAAATCTTGGTAGAAACAAGTTACACGATATACATCTTGGACTTAAAACTTCATACACATAATTAACATAATTACAATGTGGACATTTAAATCTCTTTCGATCGTCTTTTATAAAATAATTTCCAGCTATTACTATTTCTATCATATTGTTACCAATCTGGAAAGTCTTCAACACAAGGGGTATTTAAGTTTGTTAGTAATTCTGCTAATTCCGCTCTTTCTTTATACATAACATGTAAAGCAGTATATAATAAAGCAACTAGGCTGTTTTTATCTTCTAGTGAGGCTCCATCCTTAAATAAAACCGATACTTTTTTTACTAATATTTCTTTATCCCATTGAATTTTTAATGCTGATTTAAACCAAGTTACTGGATCCTTGTAGAAAGCATCTAGTTCTTCTTTTGTTTCCGGTAAACTGTATGGATTTTTCATCAATTATTACCTATTTAAAGTAGTTAACATTTTTCTATTTAATTATTATTATTCTTGGTCTGTCTTTACAAAAGAATAACCTATCTATTGTATCGTATCTAACGTTTCCAGTAAAATTAAACCTACTTAAACATATTGTACAAAATTGCGGAAATATTAATTTAAAATTATTTGGAGTAGAACATTTCTCACAAACAATTCTGTATTTAAATTCGTTTTTGAAAGCAGACTGTAAATCTGGTTCAGATATCAATTCTATCATTTACTACCTACCACTTTATGTAAAATTTTCTCAATATTTTCTTTGCTTTTTGTTACTGTTTTAACTTGTTGTACAACTTTGTGATGAAATAAGTATTTTGGCTTAAGATTAACATTTACGTTTATTATACCAGTTATTGTTTCATAACATACCCAACTTGGTTTTCCGTCTGTGAAAATTGGTGTACCGTACTTTAATGGATTTCTAATTAATCTGTATAATCCTATTGCTCTTGATATGTTGACATCTAATTCTTCAACTGGGATTTTACTACCATACTTTCTACTTATATCAAAGATATGATGCCCAGTGCGGCTTACTGCAATAATAGTGGCAAAAACTAAGGCCAAAAAGAAATTCATCTCTTTTTCATTCACTAAATATACTACCGATCTAACAAACCCAGGTTCTTCTCGAATGTATCTTAACATAGATAAATAAATATACAACAACTCAATGGTCATATTTTTATCATCTAAAGCAACAACCATGTGTCCACCTTTTTCTAGTCCTAACTTGTTGTCTGGAAAGGTATATTTAGGTAAAGTATCGTTTTCTTTACAAATACTAACCCAAGCTTCTTTTTCTTCCGTAGAAAGTTGAACTACTGCTTTTTTTATGCAAGACTTTCCTGGCTCATAGCCTAGCTCATATCCCTGTTCCTCCATAAAATAAGCCATTCTGTTTATAGGTTTATCATTTTTCGCATCTAAAATTTCATCAAGAGCTAACGAAAAGCATATACTAACACGTTTTTTGGCAGAAAATTCTTTTACTGGATCTTTTGGTACATAGTCTGGTGGCCCATCATCGGTGTATAAAAAATAAGTAACTCTATTGTGTCCGTGTTGGTAACCAAGTGAAAGTTTTTCTTTATTGAATTGTACTTCTGGTATTTCTAAATCTTTATTATCCATTTTTTAGTTTTAGTTCCTAATCTGTTGTTATGTTTAAGTTACCTAAATTTCCTATTGAGTGCCACAGTAATCTAATTTTTATATTTTCTATTAATTCAATTACTTGTGGCAATGCTTCAAGGCACTGGTCACATACATCCATATTTATTTTACAAACAGTAGAGTGATTAGTACCACATTCAGGGCATCTAAATACGATACGACCTAGTTTTATAACACTAGTTGTTTTAGTGCAAATTTGTGTTAATTCTATCATTTTTATTCTCGGCATGAAACCTTAATCTTGTATATATACTTTGAAGTAGTCTAGTTATATTTGGAATATCTGTATAACACTGACTACATACATATGTTAAGTATGAATTATTAATAAATACTCCATTTTTTAAAAGAAAGTAATGTTCTCTACCACAATTTATACAATTATAAACAAAGCGTTGACATTTTACTGCTGCAGTGCCTTTTTCTGAAATTGTTATTTCATACATTTCGGTTTTCTAAGTGAAATTTTAATCTAATTTCCAAATTATCTAGTATTCTGTGTATGTCTGGTAAATATTCCTGGCACCTTCTGCAGTAATTTAGAGAACCATAATTCCTTTTACAAATTCCACTCAGCGTAAGCGAGGTATTTTTATTGCAGTGTGGGCATATTAATAGTACAGTACGTATATTGTCAGCAATACCATGTTCGTTTTTAAACTTATCTGTTGTTATTGTTAGAGATAGCATGCTTATTCATCAAATAATAGTTGATAATTTGAATCAAGTTTTGTATTACTTAGATTATTGGAGTTTAAATATTTGTCCATTAATTCTATAGTTTTTTTCCTTGCCTGCTCTATTTTCTCTTTTCTGCCCAAAGCATTTTCTACGTCTTTCGCCACATTACCAAAATATAAATATAGAATACCGGTAACAGGATCAAATAGAGTATTGTCTATTTCATCAAAAACTTCGCGCATAAATAAAGCTGCTAAAACTAGTGCTGTTTTGTTATCTGTATACACTAAAACAAGATCTGGATTTGTTTTTATGTTTATCATATCTTTTAGTGTGCTTAAAGCTATCCATCTTGTTTCTATTTCGAGTTTTTTCCATCTAGTATATGTTTCAGGCATATCGTGTATTTTTTTATACCTTCTTACTTCTAGCATTAGTCTTTTCCTATAATATTAAAAAAATATTGTGTAAAAAGTTTAGGTTCTTCATCAAAAATAGTTATACTTATATTTAAACTACACGCATACAGCGTACCTACTACTACTAAATAGCCGTCATTTAGATAAGTATTAACTTGGCTTACAAACGCACCAAAAGTAATAGAAGTAAGCATTATTTCACGGTTGTTCTTCCACAGCACCATAGAAAAGAAATGATCCTTTTCGTCTTCTAGCGCTACAGCATACGTGGTTCCAGGTATAACTCTAAATCCATTACTTAATTGCTGATTTAGCTTAAATACAAAATTACTGTTGTTTGTATGGGCTATTAGTTCTTGTATCATAAAGTATTTCCGTTTACTGTGTTGCTTGCCTGGTTGCTTGGTACTCTTGGTAAACCAAAAGAAAAGAAGTACTCTTGTGCTCTAAATATTTTTTGCAATTCTTCAGGAAAAAATACAAAAGTACTCAGTTTAGTGAACTTGTTACATAAAAATATATTATGACTAGAAAATACTATTATACCTGTATCTACAACCAAGTGTCCGGGAATTATTACATTTAAGAACCTAAAGGATTTTTGTTGATAATCATATACGGATACCTTAAAATCATCACGTAATCTACTTAATTGTCGTAATGAAGCTGTATTTAAACATAGTACACCTTTTTTAGTTTTACTTTTGTGTAGTTTGGTTGTTACTAAATTATTTTTTGCTTCTTCGTTTTGAGGTTTCGGTTCACTCTTATTTGTATCCTCTAGTGCCCATTCGTTTTCGTATACATTGCGTGCCTTAATCGTGTTTATAGTAATATTATAAGTGGAATCGGCAAGGTCGTCTAGCGTATATTCATAATAGTATTTTACTTTTGATAGTGTATTCATATATTTTTCAACTTATTTAGTTTTATTTAAATACTTGTCCTTTTTGTATAAAACCCAAAAAACCATCCTTTACGTTATTTTGATCACTAGTGTCTTGATAATGGTATAACCACTCATCTTGATAATGGTACAACCACATTTTTCTTTTAATGTCGACCGGAAGTGTTTTTAGGTCGTCATAATGTGCATGTACACCAGATTTAAATCCAGTAGTTTCACAATCATGGAAAATAAGATCTGCTTTATGATAAAATACTTTTATTTGGTTAGGGCAGAATTGTGTATCGGTTGTAAGAAAAACCAGTTTATCATTTAATTTAAACATTAATCCAAAAGAAGGCATTAGAAGATGTCCATTCACGGTATGTACTGTTTGAATCATCTGAAATTGAATACCTTCCCACTCAAATGCTCCAGTTACAGTATGATCCATTAAAATAAAATATGTCGTTAGATTTGCGTCAACTCCTTCTATAGTACTTAATCCTGCGCTGAGTACCCGGTTCCATATATCTTCTTTTAAAGAGGCATTAATAAACAACTTAACTTTATTGGCGGCTGGATCAAAATATGAGTATAAAGCTAACCACTCCATACCTCCTACATGGTCTCCATGTAGGTGGGAGATATAAACAGCATCTATATCTCTGTGAGATAATCCTGCCTGTGCTATAGAGTGTCTAATATCCGATCCGCAGTCAATTAATAAATTTTTTTCATTATGTGTTAAGAGCATGTTGCTGTGTCTATTTGACATAGTAAAAGCGGCACCAGAGCCTAAGAACTTTAATTCCATGAGTAAAAACCTCCTTAAATTTTTTCTTTTTGTGACATCACTCTAGTTTTAATTTCAAAAGTCCACTTTGTAGCGGGACAGTCTGGCCTTTTAAAACAATAAAAGGTTTTATACGCTTTTTTATTCAATCTTTTACAGTCTAAACACACAGCTGTTAATTTTTTTAATTCAGTGGACATAACTATACCTATATTTAAGTTAACATTTTTTGAAGTTGCTCCAAAAATTCTTTTGTTGGTTTTTTAGTTTTTCTTCTAAAAAAACAGCATTTAGGTTCTATTAGTGCTTCGCTCTTGGTAAATAATTTTTTACTTTCTCTTTCTGCTAGGCTCAAAAGAATAGGGTCATTACCTATATTTAAAAATCTATCTATTCCAAAACCCCTAAAACAACCAGTCTTTATGGCTTCTTCTATAGGAATATCACAATTTTTACTCATCTGTATTTGGTTCTGTATAATCTAAGGCTTGGTTTGTGTCTTCTGCGTCTTCCTCTCCAATTTCAACATAAATATCACTACCTCTATTTCTTTTGTATGGAGTATTTTTTGGTATTCTTAAACCCCTATCTCCTCTTCGAGCCTTGTCTTGCTTTTTTCTATGAATCTTTTCAGGTCTAATTTCTTTTACTGTAGTATCAATATCAAAGTTTTGTTTCATGTTACTACCCTTTAAAAATTTTTCTTATTTTTTCTACGGTTGTTTATTTTGTTTTAGTAGTTCAGCTTTGTATTTTTTTGAAAATCTATTATCTTCGTTTTCTAGAAAAGAGGCCTCTAAAAGATAATGTCCTAACCCTCTACCCATTTTTCTCCCTTCCGGACTATGGAGATCAATAGCATAATCTGGTATTTCTAATTTCATATCACCGCTGTGTAATCTGCTAATGATGTTAAGAAATAGATCGTTTGTGTACCTTGTTTTTGTTTGTCTTGCCATGTACACAACAATATAGGTCAATACCGCATATTTACGATTATCTGTATTTGGTAAATCAAAGTACAAATTCATTACATTACATACAATATTTATAGCTTCTGGATTTGAAAGGCTTATATCTTCTATGGAATGTACTCTGAGAAGTTCCCATAAAAATTTCTCTGCTTCTGGGCCAGAGATGGCTATTTGGTATGACCAATAAACAGCATGCTCTTCATTTCCTCTTCTTATTTCTTTTATTACTGCACTAATACATAGGGCTATATTATAACCATAAGGAGTTGTTGATTTAAACCAGTTCGGGCCTCTTTTTCCTCCCATAGTTATAACAGCATTTTGTTTTTCTTTTTCCAGCATGTATTACACCAATATACTTTTAATGTTATACTCATGTGGTAGAATGTTACTAATATTTTTGGTTGTTTTACAAGTGACGTTGCAATCTAATATATCGCAATGACGATCATTGCACTTACCAAAAAACATTTTCCTATGAGCATATTTGTGTAAACAGTGAAAATCCATACAGTACTGTTCTTTGTCGCATATTACCATAAATTTATCATTAAGAACAATGACCTCTGGTACCACAATGTCCAGCCATAACTTTAATAAACTTATCCATATCTCTTAATAATTGCGTATAAACCGCAATCAATTTTGTTTTCATACCCATCCTCCTTGTAGTGATCCATTTTCATAGACAACACCATATTTATTTTTGCTTGGCCTAAATATTTTAGCCACTAGCTTTATTCCGTCCGCTAACGATGCAGATAGACTTTCTTCACACAAAAAACATGATCTTTTCAGTAATAAAGGTGTATCAAAACCAGGTAAAATTTTGCTTGTATCAATATAACTCTGGCAACCGTGTGAATAAGCCGAAAGCATGAAGAAATCAAATACATCGGCAAACGATACGTATATATCTTTCCCATGTTGTATTTCTGATAACTTTATAGAGTTAAACCCCATAGCTCCGTAGTGGCACAAGCATGCGGTCAAGTCCTCTCTTGTATACAAGAACGGTTTTACTATATTAAAGTTTACTCGTATTTTATTCTTATTCGGTAATTGCCGGTAAAAATCTTGACGATTGTACGCTGAAGTAGTACGCCTTATTTTATCAGCAACCTCTTCTTTGTAATGTTGTACTGATAGATTTATCCCATCGAGTTCATTAATTAGCGCATAAAAAATTTCGTGCCTATCATAGCACATTTTTGGTACTGAAGTAGTTACAAAAACTTTTAACCTTGTTTTAGCTTTAATCTGTCTTACGCAATCTAAAAGCTCATCCAAGTACAAACACGGTTCGCCACCTAGAAATAATACATCATCAAGTCCCTGAGCATTTGCCACGACTGTACTCACTATCGCCGCAACATCCGGTTTTACTATACCTAAACCGCTAAACCTTCTATCAATACAGTGAGTACATTTATTATCGCAGGCACTTGTAAAGTGCACGTCAAATGAATTATATACACCATCACAGCAGTTACATTCTAGTTTTATGTGTAAAATACCATAGTTATGTTTATGCTTTACAGCCTGAATATATTACCTCAAACACATAACCGCTCTCGTAGTGATTTGGGTCTACAGCTGCAATTATCTCTCGTTCTTTAATCCACGTTGCCCTTGCTTTATCTAATGGAAACATTTTCACTTCTGGTTCTTGCCAGTCTACTGTATAGCGGTTATCTCGATCACGTCCACTCATCCCTTCACGGTAGACACATACAAAAGGTTTCTCTTTAATATATTTTCCCAATAAATCTCTAATTTCTTGGCCTTTTGCGCTTGCTTTTATTGCTAATGCTTCTCTCTCTCTTTACCAAATAGTCTTTCGGCACCATCCATAATTTTAGCGTACTCAAAAACTAACCACATTATATTTTGAATTTTCTCTGATTGTTCCATTCCATCCCTTTCCCGCAGCCTTTCGTTTTCGGCAGTAAGTTCCCGTATCTTCTTAGCTCCTGATTCTAAACATTCTAGGTAATTATTCATTCTGTTGGTTGAGATAATATAGTAGTCTCCAAAGCCTTTCTTTTTTCATTTTTTTTACTCTTTAAAGCTGTTTTCTACTTTATTACTTCTGGGCATGAACAATTTTTACAGGATTTATTACAACAGCATCCACAGGTTTGACATACTAACATACCACATAGATGACAGTATACATCTTCATACATATTCTCCTCACAGTAGGAATCCTCTATTTTGAATCGATTCCTGTTGTACTCCCGAATGCTCTTCATGGGGCCTCCCGGCCGGGGTATTGGTATACGTATGTTTGGTTTTTTCATCATTTTCACTCGTTATTGCTTTTAGGCAAATACTTCTTGGAAACTCATCCATCATAAAAAACGTTTCTAGTTTAAATTTTTCTTTTAGTCTATCGGTTAAAAAAATACCTTGCTCGTCTGAGCCTACTTCGATGACTAATAGTTGGTCATAATTATTTAGATCACCAGCAAATGCTTTTTTTAATCTGTCCGATAAGATCGTATCTCCTTCAATATTTAGGTGAGAATCTATCTTTTTAACAAAAGCTCTAAATTGTTGCATAATTATAGCATAAATTCTACAGTTTCTATCTGTCCATATATTTATATTTTTCATTTGAAAATAATCCTTATACAAATAATTTTTATTTCATAGCTCTCACTAAATATATTTATTTAAAGCGGTTTTCTTCCAACATCAAGTTTAAATTTTTTAGCTGCTGCTAAAATAGTAAATCTACTTGGTCTACCTGGTTTACATATTCTAGTAAAACAAGCGTACGGATAATTTGCACACCACATTCTTGTTTTCCCTAGAGAAAATCTAAAATCAGATCCGTCTATATTCTTAAATTTATTTACTTGCATTAACTCTTTTAGTTCTTTATCCCATTGCTTATCATACTTAGGGGTCATTGACCAAAAATATATATTGAATAAAATACAAAACACGTCTTTTACTTTATTGAAGATTTTCGTTTTTGCCCCTTAACTTACTTTTAGTTTGTAAAAATATATTCTCTATCCATGATATCTCTATTAAAGTTCAATGGTTGCATCGTTCTCAAGTAGTTAAGCTCTCTTTCTACTTCTTCTAGACTAATAAACCATTTTGTGTAGGAACAGTCGTCCGTACCATACATATAAATTTTATATGGAAGGGTACGGCCCAAGTATTCTGCAATTCTTTCTTTGTTAGCTAGTTTGCTATAATAATTCTGTGCTGTTGCATGTTTTACTTCTAGCGGTAAATTATCAAAAAAGTTTATTTTTTCTTCTTCAGTCAATGAGCATAGAAAATAATCTCCGTTTGGAAATTCAGGTTGTTTGTCTGTATCTAATTTTTCTCCAAAATTATACGGTAAATCGTAGTAACTAAAGTACTTTTTTACATCAAATACTGGGAAACCTTGTTGCTTGTTTATTACTTCCGGTAAGACTAATGCTCCTAATTTACCATTCTGCTTAAAGGGGCCTGCCCAAGATGAGGCAGTGTCTTCTGTAAATTCAAAAAATTCACAACCCAATCCGTAATCACCAGCATTATAAACAACTTTGTGTGGAATTATTTTATTCTGTTTCCTGTGCAATCTACTTAATATTTCTTCATATTCTGCTGGCTCAGCATCTTTTATTAGATTTTCCCAGTCGAGTTTTTTAAATGGAGTTAACTTTGCCCCTAACCAATTAAGTTTACGATTTATAGTTCTAGTATATTTCGATAAGTTACAGGTATAAATAAACTCCAGAAACTCACTACTGGTTTTATTAATTTTAAAAAATTGATCTTCTGTGCTTATGTATACTCTAAATTTATATGCTTGTACTGCTATCGGAACATTGTCTAGATATATTTTTTCACCGTATAGAAAGACACCTAGCAGTGTTTCGCCTTTAAAATCGTGATCTATAAAATATAACATATAATTTATTTCACTTTTTTTACTAAATTAGGATTATCTGGTCGGTCTTTCATTATTTCTCTAATTTCTTCTAAAGAGTATGGATAGAAGTTATGTCCGTCAACACCGATATCCCAACTTTTCCCTATTGGTGGCAACGTGTTATGGCTGTGACCGTAGAGATGCCAGCTATTATAGTGCGACGCTGCCCATGTTCGGAGACAATAGTGTCCTATTACTATTAGTTGTTTACCAACAGTTAGTTCTAATATTTGCTTTATGTTTTTTTTGCCTTTTAACCAACGATCATGGCTTCCGCTTAGAAAGATATGTTGTCCTTTTAGTCGTTTTATATAAGCGACCGCTATTTTTTCTGGAGCTAACGTAAAATCGCCAGCATGAATCACAACATCATTGTCTTTTACTACTTCGTTGTACCGTGAGATTAAGGTTTCATCCATTTCTTCTACAGAAGAAAAAGGCCTATTTGTATATTTAATTATATTGTGATGTCTATAGTGTTCATCGGCAGTAAAAAAATAATCCATTGTTTTAGTCTCCTAGTAAAAATTGGTGGGCTCACCTGGGCTCGAACCAGGGACCGACCGGTTATGAGCCGGTGACTCTAGCCATCTGCTAATTTTTTCGCAATACCTTTAGAAAAGAATTTTTCTTCTAGCATAAAAGATTCTATGATAGACAACCCCTCTTGTATACTATTTACGTCTTGTGTAACTACTCCGTATTTTAGTATAACAAAGGTTGTCCTACAAGAACACCTACCATTCTGTTTGCATTTTCTGTGTACACAAGAATCAATAATTTTATAGTCTTTAGGTATATATGGATAAATCTGTCTTCCAAATCTTGCTACTCCCAAACCATTTAATATTCCATTTCTTGCCAATATGTTATTCATTCTTTTTATCCTTGCTCTACAACTAACGGTTAATCTTTGTTTTTTTTATTACACATGGTGGGGGCGGAGGTCTATTTAGTTTTTTGTTAGAAGTGCTTTTCTTTATAGCTCCAGGTCCACCTTTCATATCCCCTTCATTCATTAAAATTTTTACGAAGTTAAAGGTCCTTCTTGAAATAGCTTTAACAGCTCATTTGTAGTATCAAAAGCTACTCTTGTTTTTGTTCCAAAGTTTGGGCATGAGATATACATAGTATCCTGGGCACATTCATTTTCTGCTCTTTTATGGGCATCTAGCGCCATAGTTAAGACTCTTTTTACAGATGTATCTCCGCTTACTTCAAATTCTCCATCCTTCAAACAAGTATCGCAATACCAATATAGTTTTAAGTTATCGCTCATTTCTTCCCCTTAGGTTTTTTGGTTGGAAATATATTACCAAAAATTGTATTAAAAGTATCAAGCATATCTTTACCAGAAACGCTTGGAGTAGATTTTACTTTAATACCTAAACTACTTATACAAGTATCACAAATAAAACCTGTTCCCCTTTTCATACTAGAACCTTTCAAGATATTAGCTACTTTTGTATCACAATTAACACAGAGATAAACTATAGAGTTCATATACTCACCTGTACAAAAAAAATTTACTTGTGCCCAATTATTTAATTGGTTTAATATGATAACTATCATAAGTTTCTATTACTTCATAGTATTTTCCTGTTACTGGATCTACTAAAATAGTGGCATCTATTTTAGTTTGGTATGAAGCACATCCAGATAATAAGATACCAATTAAAGTTACAAGGTACAATTTTTTTATTTTCATCAGTTTGTTCCAAGAAAAGGATTAAACAGAATCCCCTAAAGATTAGACTGGTATATCTTCCGCTGGTGGTAGGTCTTCTACTGGTTGTGGTATAGGAGGAAGTTGTATCCAATCTACGCTAAATCCATCAAATAGCCAAATAGTACCGTCGTTACAAAGGGCTACGGTATATAAAGCATCTCCTACCAGCTCTATTTTTATTTGTATAGGCTTTCTCATTTGTTTACCTCAATTTGTTTTAGAGTAATTATTCTAAAGTTATGATTTCATCAATCACAGGCGGATCCATATATGTGGTATCCTTTAATTTATAAAAACTAGTTATTTACTATCTAAATTGTATTTTTATATGGACAGTTTCTTGGAATAACATCTAATTTATTTTTATCTAAGTCAACTCCTACCATATGTCCGCCATCTGTACGGTGTAGTTTCCTTCCACAACGTGGAGGAACATTTATACATAAACACCCATGATATTCATCTATAATTTCATCTTCTGGTATTAGCCATGGACATTTTTTACAACAAGTAACTTTAATATTAATACTCATAAATTCTCCACTTCTTCGTATGGGTAACTACTAGTCGAGTAATATATTCGTTTAATGCCCGCGTGTTTAAGGTAGAGCATACAATGTGTGCAGGGCCGTGCTAACATCAGCTGTTTGTCTTTGTTTATACGAACTATTGTTAAAGAGGCACCCTTAAGATCTTTTTTTGCTTTTAAAATAGCATCTACTTCGGCATGTATACTTCCTGCCCAAGGAGAATATCGAGGATGAAGGTTTCTAGCACTTCTTTGGTAATAGTTCCTTCCTATAGATAATAATCTACCTCCTTTGTGTATTACAGCACCAAGGCGGAATTTATGCTCTACTTTCTCAGCCTCTTTTACTGCCCGATCAATAAATGGAGAATTCATAGTGTTAACGTATTGGCCTTGTTTCGTTTTTTGCTCTCCACGCCCGTTCTAACTCTTCAGCTTGGTGGTCTGGAGTAAACTTACCAGTTTCAACAAAAAACCAAAACCCTCCCAATTCACGTCGGATTTCTTTATGTGAAGTTTTTTTCCACCAAAGCATTCCGGTTGTTACATCGACTGAAACACGACATCCAAAGCTACCGGGGCTGTTTATACGTTCAAGTAGAGTAAAATTACCTAAGAGCATAGTTTTTAGATCTCCTAACTTTTAAAATTAAAACTTATAATTACATCCTTTATTAGAGCAATACCATTGGTATAACGTTTTTGTATCAACGTCGGTTTCTTCTATAAGGATGCTATGGCAATCTGGACAAACACTTTTTACTTTTAAATTTACTCTTGAGTATTGATACAACTCAGCCGCTTTTATTACAGTAGTAATTAGTGGTTCTTCTATTACTTTTGGAATATCGCGTGTAAAAGTTACTGTAACTCCTGTTACTATTTCGATAGGCTTCATTTTTTCACCAAATATTATTTACACATAAATATAACAAAAATACATTTCTTATTCATTGATTCCCAAAAAGAACAATCACTCTTTAAGTATTTAGGTAAATTATTTAAAGTAAAAGTTGTTGGTCTGATACAAAGCGCTGAATGTTTATTTGCAAGGAAACCTAGACTTAGTATAGGACATATCATTCATTTCATTCATTTTAGTCATAAAACACTCTTGTCATTTTCCTAAATTTAATCTTAATATTTCCCTATTAAAGAAAACGGTCGGAATGTTAGCATGATTGGTACAATTACCTTTGTGTGTCAATAAGGTACCTTGTGGATTAGCTAGATATTGGCAATTATCTATAACTATTTCATAGACTTCATTGTTGCCTCTAAATATGGCATGCTTTTTCAGCGTTGTTGTATCTGTAACAGACTCCCCTTTTGTACAGGTTACTATAATTCCGCCCCCAACACTCACTATTAATATTATTATCATTGTAAGTATAATTGCTGGGGTGTCTTCTATAAATTTTGTGAATGCAATATCTTTAAGTTTTAGCATAGTTAGCATCCTCCTTGTTTCTATAAGGACAGTGACAACATGTTAATACATTTAAAATGGGAATACCAGGTGCGTTTGCAACAACAATTTTTGCAGGAATCAGTACACTGGGGCTATTACAAACACTGACAATAACTGTATTGCTATTAGCTACTAGCTGTCTACCAGAAACAGATCTCCATTTACAATAAGGTATAATCCCTACGTCATTTAGTAGCGGGCGCATTTTAATTTCCTCAGTTTTAATTATGAATGCAGATTGGTTTGTTAGTAACTATACAATAATCACATCTATTATCAATAGTTTTAATTTCCAATCTCTTTTCATCAAAAATTAATTGTTGTGTTTCTGTTTTCCTTGCTATACCTATTATAGTAGTATTTTCTATTGCTAAATTAGTCAAACTTCTCTCCTGTGAAAAGAATATTTCTATCTCTTTGCATTCTAAAAGAGTTAAGATTTTTAGATCTAAGTTTTTTATAGTACAGCCCTCTCTTGAATTATAATAGGCCTCATACAACTCGCTATAGCTGCACATAAAATCTTCGAAACACCAATTATTGTATATAAAGGTATCTTTTAGTAAACTCATATGAATAAATAGTATGTGATTACACGGTGTTCCATTTACTATTTGTCCACATTTTGGACAATTTAATTCTTTTCTTAGAAATTTTATCTGTTGTATTATCATTTTTAATCTTATTTACCTTCTACAGCTATTATTTAGTAATCTGTCTACCTCAGAAAAAGATTCAAATTTTCTTATTGGCTCACCGACATCTTCCATCATAAGTCTATAATCAAAAGTTTGTACGTTTAAAAGTGATATTTTTCTTCTATATCTACCTTGTTCTCTTTTAATTTTATGTATAGCTTTTTTAAGTACGGTGTTTTTATTGGTAGTCATAGGTTTTCCTCTTTAGTTTAATTTTTATTTAACTTCTAAAGAAATAGGCCAATTAAACATAGAACTACAAAATAAAGAAGAGTAAGCAATTCTACTATTTTATTATGACTAAACACTAATAAAACCATAGGTATTACTATAATTAATAAAATAGATATGTTTTTATGTTTTTCTATTAATTCCAAAAACCACTTCATAATTTTACTTTTTATTTTAAGAGTGTTTTAAGCGCCCAATATTCTGGATTGAGAAATGCTATTATTGCGTCTCGTATAAATATGAGGTTAAATAATAATACAAAAAGTACTACAGCCACACAAACAAGACGTGCAGCAAAGGCGGCATCATCAGCCCAATCTGCTGTGGGAAAATGATTATCTTCTGTTTTTGGTGGTGTTGTGGTTTTGTGTTTAGTAAAAACAAAATACTTATAGGCTAGTATAGAGAGTATGAAACCAATTACTAAATTAACAGTACAAGTAATTGGTGCCTGGCGAAGAAGAATTTCCCAAACATGCTGCGTAGTAGAACCAAGCTTTTCTGCAATTATTTTTACTACTTCTGTGTAATTGTCGTTCATAGTTTATTCTCCATTTTTAATTAGATGTTTGTGTAGGGCTGCCTATAGTTTCCTATCTATAACTTCTCAGCCTCGGGTAGACATCAGGGCCAGATTCTACTGGTAGTAGGCAATTTCCCTCTCCCTACAAATTTTATGTATATATTTACATACCTTCTTTTTATTTTTTTTAAAAAAAATCGGGAAGGGCCAGCGACGGCCCCCCCCCTGTGTCTGTCCGGGGGTTTACTTATTGGTAGACATACCATTAACTTACTCAGGAGAGTATAGTAGAAGAAAACACAACTCCTTACTAGACTTCTACTATATCACAAACGCATGTTCCAGAACCTCCAACTGTTCCCCTAACTGCGGCGAACCTGACGTTTGACTGACAATGTCCTAGTAGGAGTGATTTATTATTACTTTTCAGACTTACTTGATAAAGTAGCCTTTTAGTTCTGTAAAGATTTCAGAAACTTTTTTTCTGCTTATTTTTACCGGTCTGTGTCTATCTATATAAGCGCTTACTAAGTGTTTCAGGTATTCTGTTTCTCTGCGATGCTTTTTCCGGTAACAAGGTAAACAGTAGCTTTTTACTGGTTTACTAGTGTCCTCAATAAACACTTGAGCCTTATTGGCACATCCAGCAACAGAACACCCATTAGGATCGTATGTTCTAAGTTTATTAAGCAATAAAACTGTTTGTCTAAAATCTAAAATCACTGTATCTCTATTCATAATATACCCCCTATAATAGGAAGAGTAATAGTGTTAGAAGGTTGTTTATAAACAGGGTCAAATTTATTGTAGCAGGATTTACACAATACAAGATAGCCTTCTTCTGTATCAACCCTATAGTATTCTTCGGAACCACAAGTGAAGCATGGTTGTGGGGGCTCAAAACACCGGTAATTCCACTTAAATAGTAATGTGTTCAACATAAAGTATTCCTAGCAAACTGTTTTTTGTAGATAACTTTCGGTTAGTTTTATTTTTTCTTAAAAATTAAAGTAGTGTTTACTAATTTCAAGCAGGACTTGTTCTTCGGCCATAATTTTCTCCTTTACTCTCCAACTGGTAGCTGATACCGGGAGTCGAACCCGAATAGGACTATTACGTCTGGCTGTTTAGTCCACGGTGGTTTTTGCCTTGAGCCAGAAGGCCGCTATTTATTGCTCAACCCCATCCATATAGGCTTATATCCACACCGCCGTATGCCAGTTCCGGCACATCAGCTAACAAAATTTTTAATCTAATTATAAGAAATACATTGATAGCCCCGTGCTTTGCTTGCTCGTCATTTTAAGCGGCATCGATGCCGTTTTCTGGTAGTTGTGCGTTTTCTCTTTTCCACGCTGGGTAATTCAATGTGTGATCTGGTTTTATTCTTTTATATTTTTCGCATCTATCACATATTTCTGCTTCCGCTTCAGCACATACACAATAAAGAATCCCTTTTGTCATTTTAAATTCCTCGCTGGGCAATATCTGTTCTTCCATGTCCTATTTTCCTCTAATGATAAGGGCAAAATCGCCCAACAATTACATCCAGTGGATGCCGGAAAGCTGCTATCTTCGATTTATTGATTAACTTGAAGCTAGCTTTAGCATATCAAACGCGAAACCAACTATCTCTGGTAAAGCGTTAATAGTTTCTGCGTTAGCGGGGAGGCTTCTATATTCAAAACCATAAGATTTCCGTTCAAAGAATCCAGGTTGACGATACTTTGTGCATTCTTCTTTTTTCGGCGCAAATCTTTTAAAGAATTTTTCATCAAAAGCCCTAACAATATATTCAATTGTGGGCTGATTTAATTTTGATGTAGATGCCATAAGCGTTCTTTCAATCTTTGTGCCTTCATGTTTAAATAGTGATAGACACGGAGTAACCAAATGGGTAAGACCAATAACATCTTTTGAGGCGGTAGTAGTAATTGGTATACTTACTGCGGAATAAACATCTTGTTCCACTTTAACCTCATCAATTTCTCTACAAGAGAGATGAATATGAAGACCACAGGAAACATTAGCTCCTTGAATTTTACCATCTTTAACTACTTGATCAGTAAAACCAGATATATCGATTCCGTAAATGTTACGTATATCTTTACTGTTTTTTGGTGCGGTTATTAGCCTAATAGCTTCTTGGTATACCTTAAGCTTTGCAAGTTCGAAGTGTGAAATGGACATAACTTGCTTTTTTGTTAAAAGAGCTTCCATTTCTACTTTTTTTCTGTAGAAATTGCCTAAGGCTTCAGCCATAGTTTTACCTTGAACAGCTCTGATTTCTCCAAGAAGTGGAAAATCATCCCTGTCCAGATTAGTACCGGGCATTACTACCTCACCCTTATCATTTTTTACAAAAAATTCCACTTCAATTCCTACTGCCTTCTCAAATCTTGGTGCCATAGTCTTTCTTTCTCCTACATTTGGTTTACGGTTGGACTGCTTGGTTGGTTTACTACTTTTTTGTCTTGGTGGACAAAAACTTTTAAATGTCATTCCATGACATTTAATTTCTCCTACTAAAATTGGTAGTGGATGAGGGTGTAGATCCCTCCCGAGAACTGTGATCTACAGCTAAAGAGTTTATAAGACCCTCCTGCGCGCCGGCGCCATCCACTGGGTTAAAAAATTAAAAAGTGCTACCTATAACAGGAGGCGTCGCATTTGAAATACCTCCGTATCGTTTCGCAAAAGGCATTGAACTCTAGGTTTTGCATATAAAATTAACTCCTTGCGCTGATTTTTTAGCCCTTCTGTGGCGGCGTCCACTGAGCTTTATCGTTGGGCCCAAAGGCATTAATAGTTCTCTCTACTAGTATCATATATCATCAAAGCAATCGAAATAATAACAAAAGTAGCACCGTATAAAACTAAAAACCAAAAATACGGGTCTATAAGCACTGCATCATGTCCTGGACAATCTGCGTTGTGAAAACCAGCTTCCACGGCAGTTTTTAGAATACCTTTTTCATTTGTTAGACTTAAAAGTTTTTCCAAATGGAAAGGTCTTCTGATGATAGTATTGACTTAACCATTCCAGTCCCCTTATCTTTTTATTTCTCTGTAAATCATTAAGAGTAAAGCCTTTATTATTGCCCATTAGTATTCTCCTAATTAAGTATTTTTACGTCACTCCTGTACTTACAGAACAGGTCGACTATCTTATCGCCGCTGGCCGATCTTATGTTGTTAATGATTTTGATAGCTTCCAGAACTTCTTCAGAACAGTTTGACCAATCCTGTCTGGTCAAGTGGTACAGTATTTGGGCGAACATCCGGTCATCTCCTATGATTTCTGTACCTCCGCAGTGAAATGGAATTCCTGAAGAGAAGTCCAGGTTGGCCCCTACAAGGTTGGCCTTTCTAAGGTTGGCCTCTCTAAGATTGGCCTCTCTAAGATTGGCCTCTCTAAGATCGGCCCCTTCTAGATTGGCCCTTTTCAGATCGGCCTTTCTAAGATCGGCCCCTCTAAGATCGGCCTCTCTAAGATTGGCCCCTCTAAGATCGGCCCTTGTCCCTGAAATACCGCTTGTTTCCAACCACAAGAGGTGCGCAGCGATTACATCGTACAAAAGGTTACAGTTTTTCATTGTTGAGCTCCTTTGTTAGAGTTTCGTTTAGCCGGCAATAGAACTCTCTATATGTGGAATTTCTTTCATAATCTGTTTAATTACTGTACGAGAAATTGGTGCCTTAATTCTGACCCTTTCTTTATCTATTGTGGTGTAAAAAACATAGTACAAATTATCTTTTTCCCTTACGTCATAAACATCCTTCCAAGTCATAGTTTTGTTTGGGCCGTCGTAGATTACTGTGTATTTTCCAAAAGTAGTTTCTGAAGAAATAGGTTCAGCTTTATCTACTGTTTTATAGGCATCTGCTATATCCATACCCAATAAGATAAAGGATACTAACAGAGACCCTACTATTAGTCGTATTTTTATTGTAGTAGGCATAGGTTTAGTCCTTTTTTTGGTAAACGTACAATAATCGCTTCCGGTATCTTTTCTGAAATAATTTGTTTCACTCTACTCCAGTCTCCACCGGCCAAACCACAACCCATATTGTATGGAATATAAACTGGTAGATCTCTAAGGATATATCTTTGAGAAATGAAGTTAGCTAATGCTTGTAACGCTACAGTTAAAGCGTCGTAACTTGTATAGCAGCCACTTCTACCGTAGTTGTATTGACCACATAAATTAGCTATCCACAATGAATTGTTAGGGTTATTGATTGGAACACAACATAGTTGTCCTAAACTTAAGTAATTATTTTCAAACCAATTACGGTATATTGTATATACCTCAGGATACACGGTTTTGATCTCTTTGGCCAAACCAGCGGCCATTACTCCCATACAGTTTACTTGTTGACATATGATACCTCTCTTAAAATCAAGTATATTACCAGTAATTTCTTGTATTTTAATTTCTCCAACAAAAATTATTAGAGATTATACGACGTATGCTTATTGAGGTCGTAACCAAACCAGGTTATAAGGAACATCTGCTCGTCTACAAATCCAACTATAATAGGATCTTTTTGGGCCGGTTCAACCATAGGAACAGCTACTTGTATATCAGTCATTCCGATAAGAATTGCATCTTTTACTACATGTAAAACTTTGTCCGGTAGCAAACTTGCGGAATATTTATCATACGCTATATAAGCTGTTCTACCCCTTCTAGCTTGAGTTTTAATATAAAAACACCTATTTATAATGGTTTCTTCTTCTCTTATATAACCTCTTCTATAACCTATTCGTTTATGATAGCCCTTCCAAGCAGAGGCTTTTACTTTAAAGCTAATTGTAGTTTCCAGCAATCCTTCATATATAGCAAATGTTCTTTTTTCCACTTCAATAGATTCTGGTACAAAAGAATATTTTCTTTCGTTGCTATTAAAAAAATTAAAAATTCTTTGTAATAAAGTGGGGTTATCTGAAGAAAAAAGTCTGTACTCAAAAGTATCTTTTAGATCTTGAATATCTGTCGCTATACGATTATTTATATCTGCCATAACTGAAGCAACTTTTTCCTCATGTCTAGGAATAAATTCTTTGCTGGCCTCAGTTGCTAAATCTTCTACTTTTAATAACTTAGCGATCCTTTCTCTGCAAGTTGTTTGGAATCCTAATAAAAGAGCGTCCTGACTCCGTGACCAAGTTGAATCATCTTTATTAAACATTTTACTTACTCCTTCATAAAAAGGTTTTTGTTCAAGATTACTGAAATATATCACCAAATCCTTCAGATATTTACTTGTACTTGAGTTCCAAAGATCAATCATAAAGTACCTCACGCTTTAATATTAAGTATTGGTCTTACTTGATGAATTATTTCAGCTGTAGGCCCAATCGCTGCCTTTATCATTTCTGATGATTTGTAGGCTCCCTTGGTTTCGTCTATTGGAATATTAGAAGAATAAATTCCTTTTGACGACATGCCTGCTCTTGCTTGTTCAAGATTTAGATTTTCTTTTGCCCAAGCGCGACTACCAATTCTACCGGCCCCATGAGGGGCGGAAAAATTCCAGCCCTCATTGGATTTTCCTCTACAAATTAATAAACCATCTTCCATATTGAACGGAATTACCATTAACGAATCTTTATAACTTGCAATAGCCCCTTTTCTAATCATCATATCAATAGGACTAATGTAGTTATGTACTGTATTTACTGTAAGTAAAATCTTAGGCTCGCCCAAAATGGAAAGTATAATTTCAGCAATAGCTATATGATTAAATCTTGCATATACTTGCGCAAAGAACATATCTATAAGATAATTAAAGTGATGAGATCCTAATTTTATACTTTTTTGCTTTTTCTGTGTGCAGATATCTCCGACTTTTGGTATTCAACTATTGTTGTCCATAGTGCCCCCTAAATAGGATTTTTACAGATTATACAGTGATCAAGTTTGATTCTTCCGTCAACTTGTGTATTTCATGGTTGTTTCCTTAAATAATAGTTGCTGTACCATCTTTTATGGAGAAGCCCCAAAAAGCTTTTTCATGCTTATCTGCGTCTGTTATTTGGACTGGTTGACCTTTGAAAAATTCTTGGCATATTGTGTCAATTGGGTCCAAACTTTGATAGACCTGCCCTTTGAAAACATACAACTTTGTGTTCAGACGCTTAATTATAATAGTATTCATGTTGGCTCCTTAGTAATTCTTTCTCCAAATACCTATTTAATTTTTTTATAAAAATTAGGCATTAACCTATTGTAATTGCTTAAGTTTATTTCTATTTAACATTCTAATATACTATACTATACTATTACTGTAATTTGCTAATAATAACATATAGTTAATATAATATTATACTAGGTATAATACTTGTAACAATTACAAATGGTTATTAAATCACTTTTTCTTTATTATTTTTTGGTTTTTTCTGGAATTTCAAGCGCCTTAACTATGAATTTCAGATTGGTATAGATAGCCACTCCTTTAATTCCGATCACGCTAAGCTTTACATCATTCGTTGGCGGTTTACGTGTAACTAAACCTTGATCATAACAAAGCATGTTGGTAGGAAAAGGGCCTCCTATTTCCATTACTCGGCACTTGTGGCTCGTAGTGCTCGGCTCTGAAGAAGGTCATGATGCTCTGAGAAAACAATCTTTAACCAGCTTACGCCCTACTTTGGACATACCGTAGCTTCTATCCGTAATAATTACTATATCTCCTACTTTTATCTTATCAGTTTTCATAATAACTCCTTCATTTGATTAAATTTTTCATCCCGCGCGAAAAGAATTATTTAGCATAATTTTTATTATACTATGTATTCATATAGCTTTCTACATACTTCAGGCTTATTAACTTCACCAGCTTCATTTATGCTTAAACTCTCTTTACTATCTAAATTTAATTTACAGTCAGGATGATCTCCTTCATTATTAAAATACTGGCAACAACGTCCATTTCCAAAACATAAATTTCCTTCAGGTACTTCAATTGCTAGTAAAACTCTTTTAGAGTACTTCATTAGAATATACTCCTTATAATTTAATGTTTAATAATAAGTATTTATACTCTTTATATCAAATTTTTCTGCCGGGCTAAAAAGATTAGTTGGCATAATTTTTAACTTTGATTAATACTCATTCATCAAGTAAAAGACAACCTAAAGGTACTGTATCAACATAAGGATTAGCAAACTTACTACTACCAACAGGTGAACTACAACTAAGTCCAGTATCACTATAAAAAGGACAAGACTGATGCTTATTAATTTTATTATGTGATTGATTTACTAGACTATAGATTTATTATATATTATACTATACTACGGTATACTACTTTATACTATACTCTTGTATAACTGTATACTATATTGCGGTTTACTACACTGCGGTATATTACTGTTTTACTATACTATACTATATTGCGGTATACTATATTGCGGTATACTATACTATACTTATTTATGTATTACATTTTGTATTACAATATCCCTAGTAGTCGATCGAAGACACTTTACTCGTCGATCGAAATTTCGATCGACACTGTTCTATATTTTCTAGCATAGAAATAGCATAGTCTACCATACCATCTACCATAAAGTAGTATAACCATATCAATAGTTTAATCAGGAAACAATACTCTTGGATCAGGAAAAATAATATAGACAATAAGTAAAACTAAAAAGACCGTTACTATTTGGTATAGGTCTTCTTTTGTCGAATTCGATATACTATAGTAGCGTTTTGCATCTGTTGTATAAAACATAAACAATACTATAGTAATAATACCAAATAATAAAGTTAACAGGGAATAAGATAAGTACCAATGTGTATATAGACTCTCTAAATAAGACATAATTTTATCCTTCGTAAGTATTTGATTTTATTAGACTAGGTATCGAAAATACCCCTATGCAAATATAATTATTTTCGTGCTTTGGCTCTTTCATCGAAAACTGCTTTTTCTAGGCTACACTAGTCAGGAAAAGATTGTATATTGAATATGCTTCTTTTTGATAAAGAACACCAATTCGAAGAAGGCGTTTTCCAGAACGGTTTATTTATTATATCCGTACAACTTGGGCAGTCCATGCATTTTCTTATAATCATTTTGTATATTCTACTCATAGATTAGTCCCTCACATAAGTTATTAATATAGTTATCTTTTAGCCGGCGAGTAAAATTGGGTTTAGATGCTTTAATATAGTAGTATACAATACCCATAGTTTATTCTTCTTTTTATTAATTTTTATACCCCTTTGTTATTCAATTTATTAATTTTGTTATAGAAAATAGGCTATATGAACCATATTCAGTGATTTAGCTCTATAATAAGGTAGATATAGACTATATAATTTATTTTTGTAGGAGGCTTGTTTTTGTAATACAAATGATTATATTATAGGTATCCTACAAATTAGATAAAATATAATTAAATAAAATGTAGATGGGGTATAACTAATTTTTGTATTACGTTTTTTAATACCTTCTACATTTTGTAGATGGGGTATAACTAATTTTTGTATTACGTTTTTTAATACCTTCTACATTTTGTAGATGGGGTATAACTAATTTTTGTATTACGTTTTTTAATACCTTCTACATTTTGTAGATGGGGTATAACTAATTTTTGTATTACGTTTTTTAATACCTTCTACATTTTGTAGATGGGGTATAACTAATTTTTGTATTACGTTTTTTAATACCTTCTACATTTTGTAGATGGGGTATAACTAATTTTTGTATTACGTTTTTTAATACCTTCTACATTTTGTAGATGGGGTATAACTAATTTTTGTATTACGTTTTTTAATACCTTCTACATTTTGTAGATGGGGTATAACTAATTTTTGTATTACGTTTTTTAAGTAGGGGGGGGGTACTACAAAATGGAAAAGGAAGAAAAAGAAAGGGCATTGAAGTGTTTCTTTGGTAAGTTTACTATTATGGATAGTGGGTGCTGGTTATGGAGTAATGCTAAACGTTATGGTTCATTTAGATTAAATAGTAAAGTAGTAAATGCACATAAAGCAAGTTATCTATTACTTGTAGGAGATGTTCCAGAAGGAAAATGTGTATTACATAAGTGTGCTACTCCTGGTTGTGTAAACCCAGATCATTTATATTTAGGAACTTTTATGGAAAATACACATGCTATGTTTAAGCGCGGTAGAAATAAAGTAGAAAAGCCTGGAGATGCTAATTGGCAGGCTAAGCCCAACAAATATAAATATAATGACAAAATTATAATAAAAGATGAAACTGCAGAGACTGTTGTAATAAAAAAAGAACAAAAACAGTTAATGTCTGTTAGATTAAGTGAATATGAATTAAATGCAATAGCTGTATATGCTGAAAAAGAAAATATATCTAAATCAGCAGCATTTAGACTATTAATTCGAAAAGGTATACAATACGCAGTGGAGGAGGAAGAATAATCAAAAAATTAATTATAACAATATAAACTATTTCTGAATATGAAGTATACTTTTCTTCCCATGCAAGTATAAACTTTTATTCTATTTTAATTGTATTATTAAACTAACCTATATACTTATATATAAATTAGCATTTATTCAAAAAAAATATAATTATTGTTGATAAAGGTAAAACAGCAGCAGCTAAAATTAATATCAAAAGGATTCCTGTCAGAATTTTACAAGTACGTCTACTTGTTCCGCAGATATATTTTTCCATTATGTATTTTCCTTTAATCTCAGATACAATTTTAGGTTCGGTTCATTAGAGATATTTTTGCCCTTGGTTGATAATTTGTACGATATAATAATTTTGGCCGGTTCATAAATAAGTATAATTGTATTGTAGTTATTTTTATTTGTAAATTTTTTTGGGAGTTATAGCTTATATGTAGTATCATATGCTTATTCCTAACGTATTTTATAAAAAAATATGGGCAGAGGATTTCTCCCCTGCCCATATTTTTCTGCTTGATGTTGCTCTTACGTTAGAAAGGTACTTGGCCGGCGTAGATTGCTTGACCTACCGTTCCAGGGATCGGTTGGCCTGCTGCTACTGCGGAGGGAATGGTAGTCTGTACATTACTTGTGGTTGGGTATATTGGACCGGGTACTGTGTATACCGGTGTTGTTGCTGCAGCCACGCCGTGCGGTGACAGGGTATTCATATCGACGATGGGCGGCGCCGCTTTGGCTTGATTTCGGCGAATTAGGGCATAGCCGTAGTGATCTCCGCCGTTGTAGACGGTGGCCATTCTTTGGGCTGAAATGGCCTGCCAGGTTTGGTTATCCTGGGTTCCGCGTGTGGCCCATCCGGCCGGTCGTGCAAAGAAGCTGAATATGCCTGGCTGGCGATTCCAGTTGGCGATTTCGAAGTCTTCCTGTTTTTCCGAGTCGGCGCCGAGTAGAAGGCTGCCCGGAATGATTGTGATTGAATTTTTCTGGATTTCGATTGGTGTACCATCGGGGAAATTCATGGGCTGGCCTTTGAAAAACACTCTTCCCATATAGGAGTGGACATTTCCCATAACGGAAATCTCTTTTCCGGGACTCAGGCATTTTGCTGCGATATCTGCCAGACCCTTGCCGGCAGCGGCGCCGCGTCCGTTCCAGAATACCAGACGTGCGTAATCGGGATCGCGTTCTACACGTTTGCCGGTGGCGTCGGTATAGTCACCGCGATTAATCACCACGGTGGTCTCGAATCGTGCTGATGTACCGTTTGCTTCCGCCGGGTAGTAGATTCCTGAAAATGAGATGCCCGGAAAGCGCTCATCCAGACGTTTGGCCACACGACAGCCTGCTAGAGTTACTAGTTCCATACTTTTTTTCGACATTTTGTGATCTCCTTGTGGATTGTTAATAGTGAGGCCTTTCAGTTGGTTTTCAAAAAGTCGGTAAAAAATCTTTTAGTCCTATAGTTTTTCTATATTATCCTCCCCTAATATTATTGTTGTCATAGAACACGTGGCCTTAACCACGGTCCCTTTTATTGGTGTTGTCATTTTTTTTATGTTTTTTATTTTGTTTGATTTGTGGTTAAAGTTTATCCGTATTTTTGTTCCGTACGGAAGATTTTTGTCTTCCTCCAGTATTGTTTTTGTTGGAGCTGTTAGGAAGTTGCCTACTTTTGTTCTGACAACTACTTTATCTCCTTCTATTTTGAAGACCCATCCCGTTATAGGTAGCATGATCGCTACCCGAACGGATTTACTTTTACTTCGCCGTCTTCGATAATCATTCTGATTTTCTGCTCTACTTTATCGTTGAATAACATTGCCAGCTTCTTTCCTGCCCTGGCTTGTTTTGCCCAGGCTTTCAGTTGACCATTTGTCCCGCGTTTGTTACAGTTTTGCGGTGCCAAGGTTCTTCGGCAATGTTCACCTACTACTGCTGAATTGAGGAAGAAATCATAACCTGGAAGTGGGAAGTCCGAGGTCCTGTTTGTTTGAGATTTATCCCACACTATACCGCGGATTTCACCAGGGTTTACGCCGGCCATAGTCGGATTCCATATGTCGACTCGTATTCTGTTGCCGGCCGAATCATGGGTAATATATTCAATCAGTAATTCTTTTGCCAGTGGTATATCTGCAATACCTATGGGGGCATACACGCTGGACGGCTGGGTGAACCCCTGATCGTTGTCGATGCCTGGATTGAACCCACATTGGTTGAAGAATGTGCTGGTCATCCTTTTACATACTTCAGCTAAACAATTTGTCCATTCGGCCAAAGTATGTCCGGCTATCAGCACGTTTGTGTTTTGTATTGGTGCTGCGGCTGGGTTGGATATTTGAGCAGGCTGAGCCAGCATTGCCGGAATTGCGCTTTGACCGCATTCGTTGTGGTATGCTTGATGTGTCGGAGTATCGTCTCCGTAATCGACGTAGTTGGTATAATCAAGAGTTGTGATTTCTGAGGTAGTTTCTGTCAGCGTAGCTATTGGTACCGTGACTACAGGCACTGACGGTAGTAATTCAGTTGAAGCGATTGTCGGCATTGCCAAGGTTATATTATTCTTGGCCGGTTTATTGATGTCAGGTACCGAGAACATCGATTCGGTTATTTCTCTGACATCATCAGGCCAGTTATCGTCTTTTCCTTCACCGGTAACTACTCGTCTGAAGAAGTTGCGCAGGCTGCTCAGTTTCTTTTCGCTGTCCATGTATACCAGTTTTTCGTCGATTATTATCTGGTATACTTTGCACCAGTCTTCGTCTGCGTTTTCTTGAGCATTGAGTGTTTGCTCAAACATGGTTATGGCAGATAGGAGGAATGTACTTTCTTCCCCGGTTGCTGCCGGTTCAATATTGATATGCTCGGCCAGGTCCATTAATTCTGACCAGGCAAAATGCTCGGCGGCCTCGTCTTCTTTGTCGTGATCGATGCTGTATGGGTCATCAGCGTCCATATATTTTTCGGCGTGATAAAGTTCGTGAAGAAACGTTGCGATCATAGAGGATTGGACAGATGCGCCCATCTCCATCATCAGTATAGATTCTGTTATTTTCTTCCCAGCCAGTTTCACGTGTTCATCCACGTTTATTGCCATTGCCTTGGTTTCCAGATCAAAGTTAGCCAGGCCATTTCTTGGGATATTCGTATTGAATACTACGGAGTTTATCCCATGTTCGTTGTGTGTGTTGAGAATGTACCTGAAAATGTTAAGCAGCTTTAAGCTTATCAGTTGCGTACTGAACATAGCAACTTGGCATTCAGGAAACCATTTGTTAACTGTGGGTTCTGGTGCTTGCTCAGGCACTTTTTGTATTTCTGCTGCTTCAGCTTCAATTACTTCAGTCATTTCGTTGTCTCCTTCATGAAGGTTTTTTGGTTAGGACTTGATTTGGTCCTTTGTTTGAGTCCTCAAAAGACGGGAAAAAGTGTTCTGGGTTTCTACATCCGTCCTGTATCTACAGAACAGGTCAACTGCTCTTCCGTTATTGCTTTTTATTTTGTTTATCGATTTAACTATTTTCTTAACTTCCTCTGAGCACGTCGACCAATCCTGCCTGGTCAAATGGAACAACATTTGGGCAAACAGGTGGTCATCGCCTTTAGCCCCTGTACCTTCGCAGTGAAATGGAATTCCTGAAGAGAAGTCCAGGTTGGCCCCTATAAGGTTGGCCTCTCTAAGATCGGCCCCTTCTAGATTGGCCTCTCTAAGATCGGCCCCTTTAAGGTCGGCCCTTTTCCCTGAAATACCGCTTGTTTCCAGCCATAAGAGATGAGCAGTGATTACATCGTATAAAAGATTACAGTTTTTCAATGTCGGGCTCCTTTGTTAAGGTTGAGTTGTTGTTTCCATATTTCGTTCAGCGTTATTGGATCTATCAAGAGTATAGGTAGTCCTTTTTTGAAAGCATATTCTACTGCGTGCTTTGTGCCCCCTTTTTTTGGATTTTCCCATACTGCGATTACTGCGTCACTTCTGTCTATCATCCAGTAGTTCCTTATGTTTCCTACACCATTGTGAAATGGTCCTGCTGATACTGTTATAATTTCGCCTTTTGTGGCGGCCGTCCTATGGCATATGGACCTAAGTCTTTGTTGTGATGGTCGTGGCCAGTTTGATCCGTGGTCCTTGTGAGATAAAGCTACCGTGAGCTTTATGGGCAGCCACAAGCTTTGTATTGAATACAAAACCGCCTCTGCCGCTAAGGTATCTATACCCAAAGCGGCGCCGGAAATGAAATGGTTGAATCCGCCTTTATAGGCTCTTTTTACTACCTCGATTAACTTATGATATATCCGTGTATGTTCAGACCCGGAATAACTCCCATATATTTTTCTTGGTCCAGTAAAACAGATGGTTTTCATAATGCTCCTTTTAATTTGTGGTAGAGTTTACCAACGCAGCTCATGCCTATTAAAACACTTGCTGTTATGACTATAAATAAAATAGTATACAACATAAGCCAGAACAGGAAGGTAAGTATGGCTACTATAATAGGCCACAACGCTACTATAAACATTAGGCCTATTACTATCTTGAATCCGAGCCATACGTTTTCTTTGTCTACTGTTTCTTTAAACATCGTTCTCCTCCCAATATTGTTTCGAAATGTTTGTACATAAACTCTGCCAATAATAAACGATGACAGAAGTTTTCTGCTGGACAATAGCATACTAAAGTAGCATCTCCCTCAGTAGCTTTGTTGTGAAGATGCTGAAATGTGTTTCTGTGTTTTTCTATAGCAGCCAACAAAAGGCTGTTGTACATACTTGTATAGAAGAATTTATCTCCATGATTCTTGTAGTCTGTAACCATTTTCCAGGTTGGTGCGAAAATACGTAATGCCCCATTACTGGATTTTACGGTTATGTCCAATCTGTCCGGTCCTGAGTAACGAAATTGTGCTGTGTATAATGGCATTGTTTTCCTCCTTCTTATAAAGGTGAAGTAATAAAGGGGTTCAAAAGACGGGAAAAAAGAAAGTGTAGTTACGTGAACAAAAGATTGTTTAGTCGTAGCTAAGTAGTTGGTGCGAGTGATGTCCTGGTCCTACAGGCGGTTAGTACGAAGCTAAGGCCTACTAGTAACGGAAGGCGGAGCGTACGGCATACTACTTGCTTTGTGTTCTAGCAAGTAGTATGCCGGGAGCGGGCCACCGGAGGAGCGGCGGGCGAAGCCCGTCGGGGCCATGTTAAATTGAAAAATTTAGCCGGGTGTAAAGCTGCGCAGCAAAATTACTGCTGTATAGTTTTATAAGCTCTTTTGTCTATACTTTTTGGTCTAGCAAAAGAAGAAAACCAGGATATTAAATCATAGAGCGGTCCATTTAGAACTGCTCTGCCTCATTGCGACAGGTGTCTACAGGTACTAACGTGACCAACCTTAAACACCGCTTATCTTTCGAGTCGGCGGCCCAAATAAAATTGTAACCAACGAGGCCAATTGTGGCTACAGATAGCATTTCCTTATCTGACATATAACCTATTCGCTCTATAAAACGAGCTCTGCCATGTTTGGTAAGACATCTCCTGACGCTTACTTTATATATTTGCTCTGATACAATCGGGGCATCTTTCAAGTACTTTTTGTTTTATAAAGGCCCTATCAAAACGTGTAATGTATTCTGGACCAAGCGAGTTCTCTAAGAAGAATAAGTCAACAAGTAGCTCATTTAGCTTTTCTCTGCCACAAATTACGCAGGAAGACGCTGTTGCTGTAATTTCTTCTGAAAAACCACAATTGCTGCATATAAATTTGTGGTTAACTATTCTCATAGGTTCTGTACAATTTGGGCAGAACATAAATTCATCTCCTTGTTATTTTTTGTTTATTGCACTGGAAAACATTTTAAGCAAACTAAGCAAGTCCCATAGTTAGGTTCTATCTTACCTGTTTCTGTATTTTTCCAGTATACGATGGCTAATTGTCCGCCACAATCACTACAAACAGCGACTTTGTATAAAACCCCTCCTTGTTACTTTTCTGTTAGCTCGATCATTCTGCTTATGTCTAACAGCCTTCTTCCACCGTAAGGCATACACTCATAAAGCTCGGCGTCCTCTCCAACAGGAGTACATTGGTTAATATACCACTTACCTCTTTTGATAATACGGAAGCCGCCTCCTCTTTTTGGGTACTTAATATCGTAATTAAATCTGCCTATTGATTTTGTCATAATATTGCTCCTATTATTGATAGACTATATCACCTTGATTTTTTTGTTCTAGAAGCCGAGCCTACAAGCAGCACAATATATCTTCTCAAGAGCCTTTATTTCGTGGTCCCAGTAAGCTTTATTGTTTATATCAATATCATTTACGTAGGCTGCGTTATAGGCTATACCTAGTGCTGCCTTCCAGGCTGAAAAGTGCGACACAATGTTTTCAGTAATAACGGTACAATCAGTACGCGGGTTACAACAGCCTTCAACTATTTTGTATGACGAGTTGTTGACTATTTGGTAAGCTTCTACGGCAGTTTTGTAATCTTTGTAGATTATACCTCCCAATATAGTGTTATCGGCTGTACGAATGTAACACTTAGGCTAAACTAGTGAGGGGTCTTTAGCTGCCTTCATAACTTGTCTCCTTTTAATTCTTTATTGTTTTTATAAATACCCTTTTTCCGATCTTGACAACAAGTATTTTACCACTGCCAAGATTAACTATATGCATAGACATACTACGCAGCAGCAGTATGCGATTCCTTTCCTCTTTGATATCGTTACGTAAAATAACCTTACCTCTTCTCGGCTTTCGATAAGTGCGCGTAGGAGGCTTGACACTTCTACTGAATTTTACTATAAGTGCTTTTTCCTTAACCTCGCACTTTAGTGCGTCACTTATTTCGCCGCCGTGGGCAAAATCAAGCACCTCTTGAAGTGGTTTGTCATTTACAGTGATTCTAGTTATCATACTTCCTCCTTATAACAGTCGTTTGTTATTTCCAGTATATAATTTTTCCGACAATCTTCTTGAGAGAAACGTGGACTTTGGTGCTCTTACACACACCAGTCCATATGTTCAAGGTTGGATGTTTTTTAAGAGTATATTTACCTTTATTGGTTGACATAAAAACAGAACCGTCTTTTTGTATCTTAACGGTTATCTTACCATTAACGGTACTGAAGTAACTAACCTTGGACGCTGTTTGCGAAGTTGCTACAGTTGTTTTTGACAAGACAGCCTCCGGATTAATTACAACTATGCCTACAAGGGCTATACTGTGTTCTTTACTCATCAGTATTCTCCTAATTAAGTATTTTTACGTCTTTCCTGTACTTACAGAACAGGTCAACTATCTTATCGCCGCTGGCCGATCTAATGTTGTTAATGATTTTGATAGCTTCCAGAACTTCTTTAGAACAGTTTGACCAGTCCTGTCTGGTCAAGTGGTACAGTATTTGGGCGAACAGGCAGTCATCGCCCTTAGCCACTGTACCTCCGCAGTGAAATGGAATTCCTGAAGAGAAGTCCAGGTTGGCCCCTACAAGGTTGGCCTTTCTAAGGTTGGCCTCTCTAAGATTGGCCTCTCTAAGATTGGCCCATCTAAGATCGGCCCCTTCTAGATTGGCCCTTTTCAGATCGGCCCCTTCTAGATCGGCCTCTCTAAGATTGGCCTTTCTAAGGTTGGCCTCTCTAAGATTGGCCTTTCTAAGGTTGGCCTCTCTAAGATTGGCCCATCTAAGATCGGCCCCTTTAAGGTCGGCCCTTTTCCCTGAAATACCGCTTGTTTCCAGCCATAAGAGATGAGCAGCGATTACATCGTATAAAAGATTACAGTTTTTCATTGTTGGGCTCCTTTGTTAAGTTTGTTGTAGAAATATATCTCATATGCCGGTCCTATAGAAGTAAAAACGGCGCTTCACGGCGGGTGCCAGCACGTTACTGGCTGGCAGCATAGCGGCATCAGCCTTTGCTGAGTTGTGGTTGTTGTTTAAAGCCTTAGCCTCTAAGCCCGAGGCTTCCTGTAACATCGAGCCCTCCTTTGCCCATCCGGGCGGCTATGAGTTAGGAGTTGATTCCCGCCTCAGTTTAACGGTAATACATGGTCCCCTTTATTAGGAATACCATAAGAAGCAAAGAGATACTTGTCTGCTTCTTGGTTGTGTACTACAACCAGAGGACAGTTCTCTCCAGTACAGTTTTTACAATACAGGTCAAACAGGCACCCCATTACGTCCAGACTCAAGATGCCATTGTGTATTGGTAGTAACTCACATTTATTCATTTCACGTTCCTCCTTTAACCCAATTATTAATTCCTGTTTCGAATCTACCAACAGCTGTTGCGGTCCTACTCTTGCCATAGTCCATAAAACAATCCAGCCAAAAGCAACAGCAGGCCCCAGCCAGGAAGCATTGCCAAAATACAAAACAGTATCCACATTACAAACAACCAACGCAGTACTTTCCACATAACAATTCCTCCAGTAAAGGGTTAATTTTCTTCAGTGGTATTACCGTCAATAGAGAAGATGTGTACATCTCCTTTGTTGGCAGTATCTCCAGGCAGCCAGGTACAATGTACCTTATCGTTGAAGATGACCAATATCTCATTGCCGGTTGTTTTGGTCAGCACTTTTACCTGGTGTATGTTTTCATAATGGACCTCGATTTCTGTGGCCCTACCGTTCACTCCGGTGTTAATATAAAATACATAACCACCAAACATAATGATAGCAGATATAACACAAAGCAGTACACCGATAGTAACATTACGAAGGTCTCTTTTAGTCTTATTGCGTATTATCATTGTCTTTCCTCCAAGTTAAGATTAAGGTTTATCCCATAGCCGCCCATACACGGCCTGGGGCTTTCAGGAAACGAGCAGTGTTACATTTCTTACAGCTTTCTATGACAGCTGTTATTCTACCATCTTCTTCTGCCACTATGTCCAAAACGCGCACCTGTCCACAATGTGGGCAAGTAGTAGCCTCGTACTCATTTTCTTTGGATATCTCCATAATACACCTCCCTACGTTAAGTATTATTTAGGCTTTATTGCCTCAGTGCTCTGGTAAAAAATGTAAAAGCTGCATAGGCCGGGGCTATAAAATAAAAAAGTATAAATCAACACACGGGGAAAGCCGAAGGCTCCCTAATGCAATAAATCACCATGAAAATTAAGCTTGGACCACGATAGTAGGACGAGAATAAAAAATTTTGGTGCTGATTAATCTGTTCAACCACGATAAACTAACCTATATAATAATAGTAATAGTATTATAAACTAGTAACCACCGTAAACTAGTAACCACCGTAAACTAGTAACCACCGTAAACTAGTAACCACCGTAAACTAGTAACCACCGTAAACTAATAAATAATTCAAACTAATATAAAAATAAAACTTGATTATTTGAAAATAAATGATTATTATATAAGTAAACTAATAAAAAGGAGATAAAAAATGGAATATAAATGCTTTGGTGAAAAATGTAAGACAGTAGACCCGACTTTACCTATATACTGTTCTAACTGTTTAGTTAAACATTAGTGTAAACTAACGGAGAATGACCTATACGAGATGTTTGTATATCTTAAAGAACGAGACGTATCCGGAGAACACAGTGATTCTTTCTTTGATGTCTTCAATGAATTGTTATTGGTTAAGAAAACTCTCCTAGATAATTAAACAATAATTAGTTTTACTTTAAACTAGTTTATAAAAATAATGGAGTACAATATGAGTTGTAATATCAAAGCATGTAAAACCAATAACGACAAAGCTTTTATGTACTGTCCTGATTGTTTAATAATTAACTTTCCTGTTTTAAGTATAGAAGATATATATACTTTATATGCTAATTTGTCGGACAGTATAGATGATTTGATAAAAAAGAAAGGAAGTAACTTTGTACTTAAAGGAGTTCGTATAGACGATATAAAGGATATAATTTTTGAGTGCTATAACGAACTAATACTAATAAAACAACTGGAAGAAAGCAATGAGTAGAAAAAAATGTAATGACCCAGAATGTTATAATTATGACAATTCAGCTTCTATTTTTTGTGAAAAATGTTTAGCTGAATTAGTAAAAGAAATGAATTGTAATGATTTATATGATATATTTATTTCTGGATTAGAAAACATAAATCGCGCCATAGAGGATGGGGAAGCCCACGGGCTGTTAACTCCTAACAATAAGAAAAATCTAATTAAGTGTAGAAAAAAATGGTTTGATATATTAAACCAAGTAATGCTTGATAAAGGAGTATAAATGAAAATAGAACTATCTTTCTATGATTTAAGAACACTTTGTAGATATAGATCAATTTCATATTTATGTGAAGAACCAACCAATTGCTATAATTTAAATAGATGTAGTCCTATGACGTGTCCTATACTAATAAGTTTTAATACTAAAAACAAAAACTCTGTAATTGCTGAATCCGACATAAAAATAAAGGTATCCAAATGAAGTGTACAAACCCAAACTGCTATAACAACAACCCGGCCAATGATGAATATTGTGACAGATGTCTTCAGATAGAACTTAATAACATGAGTTATGAAGAACTGTCTGAGTTGTATGTAAACGGCGCTAGTTTACTAACTAATATAGAACCTAATGATGTTGTAACAGAAGAGATGTTAGATTTATTTAAAAAAGGTTGGTTTGTTATACTAAACTTAGAACTAATGGGTAGAATAAACAAGGAGGAAAAGGATGAGTAGAATAAATATACAACTAAAGGATTCAACTAATTCTATAGAGCATATTTGTGAAAGTACCTTTGTAAGAGATGGTTTTTTATGTATAAACGTAGATAATAATATAATATATAAGTATCCTATTAGTTCTATATTTAGAATAGTAGAGGATAGTAGTTACTATACTACTATGGAAGGTTTACCAAAAGATATGGAGCTAGAAGTAACTACAGATCTTAGTAGTACAATTAAAAGCAACGATTTCCTAGTAACAGATAAAAGTCTAGTATTTTAAAGTTAGAGGTATATGATGAATCACTATGGTAGAACACTAAATAGATTTGATTTATGTCCATTCTGTAATTGTAAAGTTTTTGATAAAAAATATTCAAAACAAGTAATACGTACATTGGATGGACTAAGTTATAATCTAGAAGAACTAGATCAATCAGATAATATCAAACTAGTTTATTGTAGTGGTTGTAATAAAACATTTTCCGTAGACTACTTGTTTGGTTATTGGAATGGTTATAAAAAAGCTATAAATTTAAATACATAAACACAAAAGTAAACAGTAGTTACTAGTAAAAACTGAATGCTAACTGCTTTGCTTTACCCTGCGCGCGGAAAAAAATAAAAAAACCTTAAATGAATATAAAAATGAATATAAATAAATTACACCTAATTATAGACAATTTAATTAGTATAAAAGAATCAGGTAAACCTAGAGTCTGTAGTGAAGACAAACCAAGACCTGGAATAGTGAGAAAAAAGAGAAAATGTAGAGGCGATAAGTGTGATTGTGTTGTTGTGGACACTATAACTATTGGAGGGAAAATAATATATGGAAAACAACAGTAATATTAATGATTTAATAGAAGAAACTTCCGGACCTACTGCTGAGGAAATTTATTCTAGTATATTAGAAGACCATAGTCATATAAATTTTAAAGACATTCCTGGAAAAAAGATTAAAATAGATAAAAAAGAAAATAACAATAAATATCTAAAGAAATATACTATGATTAGAAATAAGTGAGGTTTGTAATGTTTAAAAATAAAAAAATAAATAAATTAGAACAGGACATAAATCAATTAAATAATTTAATTGTTGGTATTGGAAAAGATAATAGTGGTATGGCTTCATATGTAATAAACATGGAAGAAAAACTTAGAAATGACATAAACATGTTAATAAATATACAAAAAGTTACTACTGATAATTTAGAAAAACTAATAGTGTTAGAAAAAGATAAATTAGTATTTATAAACGACTACATTAAAAGTATGGATGTTTTATATGAAAACATGGTAACCGTAATCAAAACCTTAATAGATAAAGGATTAATATCTGGAGACGATATACAATAAATTTATTTAGGAGAAATTAATTATGAAAAAGCATGAAGAAGTGTACACAGTAGCTAATGAAATTAAACAAGGAGATTGGATATATGTTCACCACGATGGTAAAATATTTAACGGTAATACCTATCCTTATGAGCTAAGAGATGGTAAAGCTAGGAGAAATTTTATGATAGGAGAACACATAGTTTATAATGGTGGTAAAGAGACATGTGATTTATACTCCAAACCACTAATGGCCTCGATTAATATTGAACTAGTATCTAGAGAAAACTAAAATTTATACAAAAGGAAACAATATGAAAAAAGAAATACATGAACCAATAGAAGTAGGCAATGATAACGAAAGAATAATTAAAGAACTAGCGCAACATGTTAATATGTTAGTACAGAGAGTTATGAGTACTGAGATAGCATTAGATGCTTGTTTATCTTTGTTATCTGAAAAGGATGAAAATTTTATGGATAATTTTTCTAATAAATATAAAGAAAGAAGTATAGAGGTTAACAAACAAATAAAAGAAAATATACAAAAAAATTTACAAACACAATCAGATAAGGGAACTTGATTTTATATAAATTAATCTATTAATAAGGTAGGAAATAATCACATGCTTGAAATTATTACCGTAAATACTTTTTCATATGCACTTTTGTTTTTTCTGTTACTTATTATTATGAGCCTTTATAGAACAAATATATATAAAGAAAAAACCGAAATATTAGCCCAGAACTGCAAAAAAGGCACAACTTTAAAAGAAATCATTAAATATTTGGTATTTATATTTAAGTAACTATTGTATAAGTATGGGGGTAATTTATAAATGATTTTAGAGGTAAGCGATATGGAAATAGGCCCAAATATAATACCAGTAGATATTAAAAAGGCACATCGGTTTGCTATGTTGAAGCATAAAAACCAATTTAGAAAATTTACAGATGAACCTTATATAAATCATCCTGAACAAGTAGTAGGTATTGTGTCTATGTATATAAACGATACAAGTATACTAGCAGCAAGTATGTTACATGACGTAGTAGAGGATACAAACGCCACTATACAAGAAATATACGAAATTTTTGGTGACAGAATAGGTTTGATGGTAGAAGAACTCACTGATGATGAAAAACAAATACAATTACTTGGTAAACGTAATTATACAGTACAACATGTAAACAGCATGAGTAATGAAGCTTTTATTATAAAACTAGCAGATAGATTACATAATATAATAGGACTAAATAGCCCAAAAATACCAAATAGTTTTATAAAATATTATTTAAATGAAACTAAGTACCTTCTAAATAATCTGGACAGAGATTTAACTGAATTACATATTGCATTATTGGAAGTTCTTACTTTTATGGTAGAATATACTTATATTAATTTAAAATAAGGAGGTATTATTTATAAAAAAATATAAAGATTTAAAGTAATTATATCATTAGTAGTGTTTACAGTTAATAATAACTACAGGAGATAATGGATGATTAAATCTATAATAATAGATACAAACTTATTACTAGACGATTCAAAAATAATATTTAAACTCTCAAACAGCTATGATAAAATAATAATACCAATTACAGTATTAAAAGAATTAGATAAATTAAAATTAAAACCAGATCTATCTTATAGCGCAAGAAGTGCTATTAATGAAATACTACAATTCAAACATCTGTATCCAGATAAACTAATTCTATCAGTAGGTCCACATGAACTAGACATAGACTCCAACGATTTAAGAATAATTCAATCCGCTGTAGATAATAACGCTGAGTTGGCCACAAAAGACATATCTATGTCTATCATTGCCGAAACAAAAAATGTACCAACCGTTTTGTACGGTCCTGTAGCTAATGGTATACACAACCCATATATAACGATCCAAATAAATAGTGACCTAGCTAACTTTTCATTTAATCAAGAGTATAGTGATATAATAATCATCAACGACAAAGAAATCAATACTAATTATTGGAAATTTATTTTATTTGAGGAAAATAACAACATACGTTATGTGTATGCAACTAATCCAATAGAGCATAAAATACATAGGATAGATAACTTACCTCAATATCGCAACTTAAAAACAGAAGGAAAAAATATAAAAGCAAGTGACCCTTACCAAGTATGTGCCATATACGCTTTTAAAAATGCCCCATGTACTATACTTACCGGTAAATGGGGATCTGGTAAAAGTATTCTAGCCACAGCCTATGCACTTAATGCCTCATCAAATAAAGTGTTTATAACCAGACCTCCGGTAGGAATAAGCTCAAAATATGATATAGGGTTTTTACCTGGGTTTATAGAAGATAAGATGGAAGCATGGTTAGCTGGATTTATATCTAGTTTATATTACATATACGCTAATACAAAAAATCAAAGCTCTAACAAAGAGGGTTTTGTAGCCTATGATTATGTAAAAGAAAAGATATTCAAAGATAAATTTGAGCCTATACAGATAAACGCTATACAGGGGCTGAGCATACTAGAGGATGATATATTCATTGTTGACGAAGTACAATTAGTCACCATTGACTTGTTATCAATGTTATTATCCAGGGCCAATAAGGAATCAAAATTAATCCTTTTAGGAGATCTAAGACAAACATATAGCGCAGTAAAACCAAGTGAATCTGGACTACTAAAACTAATGCACTTATTACCAGATCCATCAATATGCCACGTGGATTTAAAAATATCATACAGAAGTGACCTTATAAAAGTGGCGGACAAGCTACAAGACAGAACTATAGCCTAAATGATGGTTGAATAAACTAACCTTTAACAAATTAAGAGAAGTTTTTAATGTAAATACAATATTTTACAAAAAATAAAAGGAAAAAAACATGCATGCTACTAAGTATTTTAAAGAGCTTAGTGAAGATGAGTTAAAACAGTATGCTTCTAAAATAGAAGTAGTACTAGCGCTAGCTAGTGATGTAGCACATGATTTTAGTGATATACTACAATCACTTAGATTTAATATAGAATTAATATTACTAAATGAAAACGAAAACTACAAAAATTACAAGTATCTAGAAGCTATATATGAAGCAGTAATCAGAGGTAGTGATATTACTAGTAGACTATCTGCTCTAGCTTTATCAACTAATGAAAGTAGTAATAACAAAAATACAACAATTTGTAATATAAATAAAGAGTTAGTATTAATACAAAAAATAATAAATAGAAATATACCAGACAGAATAGAGATAGAGTATGATATACAAGAAATCGAAGAGTTATCATTAATTGACCCAAAACATATAGAACAAATACTAATAAATCTTGTACTAAACTCAGTAGAGGCTATAGCAAGTAGTGGTAAAATAGTTATAGAAATAAAAAGTATTTATCTAGATAGTGCTTTTTGTATAGAACACAAAAATATATATCCTGGAAAATATTTAGAATTATCTGTGTCAGATAATGGTATTGGTATTTCAGACACCATTATCAATCATATTTTTGATCCGTTTTTTAGTACTAAAAGTAAAAAAAGTAAAGGCTCATTATTAGCAGTAGGCTTAGGTTTATATACAGTCAGCAAGATAGTAAAAAACTATAAAGGAATAATAGATGTAAAAAATAAACCAAATACTACTATTACTATATACATACCTTTATTAAGTAGTATAGTAGAAAATATAAACGAAATAGACATAGAAGAATCGATAAAGATAGGAAAAGAAACAATACTGATACTAGACGATAACTGTTTCGTATCTAAAACCTGCTCAAATGTGCTAAATGTTTTTGGATACTCTACTATTAATTTTGATAACACAAACAAGGCCTTTGATTATTATTTAGATAATTTAAACAATATACATTTATCAATAATAGATCTAGTTATGCCAGGAACTAGTGGTAAGCAATACATAAAAAACATAAAAAAAATAAATAAAAAACACAAAACAATAATAACAACTGGATATAGTTTAGATGATAAACAAAGGCAGGAATTATTAGATCTAGGTGTTGATGATATAATCACCAAACCCTATACTATAGAGGTACTTCTTAAAAAGGTAAGGAAAGTATTGGACAGTTAAAAAAATTAAGGAGGGGCACATTATGGTAGAAAAAAAAGATTTAATAGATGAGGGTAATTGTTTACTTATAGATGAATGGAAACTACTAGAAAATGAACTTATTGCTAATATAAATAAAGTAATAAGTATGGGTAATGTTGATGTTACTACTATGTTGATAATGAAGGAATTGTTGGAAAGTGGCGAAATAAGAACTAGAAATAAATCACTAGAGGAGTGGTTTGATGATCAATGAATAAAATAAAGATTTGGAGGGAATTAAATGGCTAGAAAGGAATGGTCTTTTACTGAAGAAAAACTCTTAATAGACAATTATCACACTATGACTATTAAAGAGTTGGAAGTGCTATTATCAAACAGAAATGCAGACATGATTAATGCTAAAATAAAAAGGCTTAAGTTTTTAGGTAAATTAGTTGATGGTAAGGAGATAGATACCAGAATTAGAGCTTATAAACAAAGAGGTATATGAATGTACTTTTTTTATTGTTATATGTGTGCCATTTACTGTAGTGATACTGATATTTGTATAAACTGTGGACATTTAAAGGAAAATCTATAATGGAATATAACTTAGATGATGATTTGTTTGATGATACTTTGTGTAAAACATGTGAACATTTGGTATCTAGAAATATAATACCGATAAATTATGAAGAATTTGGAATAGATATAGACAAATTAAGGGAAGAATTAGAAGACGATGAAGAGGTAGTGATAGTACATAATACCTGTATTGTATTGCATATGGATTTAGATCATGTAGTACTAAGTTGCAATAAGTTTAAGGAGCAAGAAGGTAGTTCTATTTTTTCTAAAAAACCGTGGTAGATACTTTATATAACCTTGACAAACAACAAACAATATTTATATTTTATATAGTTAATGGTTTTAGTACAAAACAAGAATTAAAAAAGAGGTATAATAATGTACGCTGAAAAAAGAAAAGAAATTAAAAAAAATAATACTGTATCAGTATTTATAAAAAAACAAGAGATGAGTACTGTTGATACTTCGAACATAAATGTTAAACAATTTATACCTTTCCCATTCACAACCATAAATAATAAAAAATACAGAGAAGACAATAACAATATGACTACTTTATATTTATATCTATGTTCTAAGATAGTGAGAAAACCGATGGCCGATAATTTAAATTTATATAAAAAATACTATTACAATAATTATCTTGCCTGTAGTATTACACACAATAAACTAGCAGAAGCTTTTGGTCATTCCAATACAAGAACTATAAAAAGATGGATCAATGCCCTAGAAAGACTGGAGTACATAAAAATAGATAAAGTCAAAATACCAGGCCAACAAAAAAGAAATGTTTACATATTAGGTAAACATGAAAACAACAATTCATGTTTTTTTATAGAGGAACTCTACAAGTAGTTTACAGGTATATAGGTGACAAAAATGTCACTATATATAGGTGACAAAAATGTCCCCCTAGAATATACAAGTATAACGGTATATAGTATATCGTTAATTTAGAATAGACAACGCAGCTGATTTTTTTTATCAAAATCATCCGCACCTTTTTAAGATATACTAAAACCATTTTACAATAACAAGATTTTATTTAACTTTTGTTGCAGTAATTTTAGATTTTTACTTGACATATGTACACATAGTAATTATAATATTATTATTGTAATGGTTGATTTTTAATGTTTTACTAATTTAACAGATTTAAGGAGAATTAATTACTATGTCTAGAATTCCATATGTGATTGAAAAAAACGACAAGGACGGAGAACGGGCTTACGATTTATACTCTAGAATGCTAAAAGATAGAATTATCTTTGTAACAGGGGAGTTTGTACCAGAAATGGCTGACGCTATTGTTGGCCAGTTGTTGTTTTTAGAGTCAGATGATTCTGAAAAAGACATTTTTATGTATATCAATAGTCCGGGAGGAAATGTATCAGCTATGTATGCTGTATATGATACTATGCAATATATTAAGCCTGATGTAGTTACTATTGGGTATGGTTCTGTATGCAGCGCTGGTTCATTTATTTTGGCTGCTGGAGCCAAAGGTAAAAGATATGCTCTACCTAATACTGAAATTATGATACATGAGATGTCTACTGGCGCTAGCGGTAAGTTCAATGAAGTGGTAAACAGTTACAAAAAGATGGAAAAGCTTTATGACAAAATGGCTAGACATTATTCAATTATTACCGGACAAAAGATTGCTAAAATTAAAAAAGATATGGAAAAAGATCACTGGCTTACTTCAGAAGAAGCAAAAGAGTATGGCCTTATCGACAAAGTAGAATATAAAAGAATAGTAAACAAGTGATGGATTATAATAAAGACGTAGGCAAAAAGGGCCATAGATTATTAGGAAGAAGAGGTCCTAGGGATTTACAAAAACATCTAAACCCAGATGTTGTTTATCATGAATCAAGTGATGTTTTATTGAACAACCTTAAAGATCAAATAGATAAACTAACTACTAGTATAACTAAGCAGTCAGTAGTAGAGTCTAACGGTAATTTTACAGCTGAAGATTTTGATATAGAACTAAATAAGCATATTACTATAGCAGTTAATGAAGTAGAGCAAAAATATAGTAAAGAGTTTAATCAGCTAGAAGAAAAAATACTAAAGTATATTTCTGATAATGATAAACTAAAAATAACTTTACAAGATCAAGAAAATACTATAAAATTTAATAATGAAAGATCAGAAAGACAAGATAGTGTAATAAAAAAACTAGAAAATCAAATTATAGGTTTAGAAAAAGAAAATTTAGTATTAGAACATAAAGTAGAGTCCTTAACAAAAGAATTACTTTCTAGAGATAATATGATAAAATTACAAGAAGATACTATATGTTTTATTAAAAGTAAAACAGACGATGTAGTTAACTCAATTAATGTTTCTGATAGGCCTGTAATGGAGACAGTTTTTATAGATCCAGTAGATAAAGGTAACGAAGAGTCAATGGTTTCGCACATTGAAGTAAAAGAAGATATTAAAAAAGATCATTTGAACGATAAAGTAAACAAACTTAAATCGCTTATAGGCAGTTTACCTAGATAGGTATAGGAGAATAAAAGATGGGAAAGGGTTTAGATGTTGGTACAAACTTATTAGTGTGCGGTTTTTTAAATGATGATGGTACTACTTCTTTTAAAATGGAGAGAGATGCTTTTTATAAAATAGTTCCTAAAAGTGATGTTAATAGTTCGGCTATAAAAACCTCTCTTGAGAAGAGAGGTTCTAGTTTTATAGTGGATGGGGATTCTTATATTGTGGTTGGTGAGGATGCTCTACAAATAGCAATAGAGAGAAATGATATAGCAAAAAGACCTATGAGTAAGGGAGTAGTATCTCCAAAAGAAAAGAATAGTTTACCTATGTTAAAGCTACTTATAAGCAACCTTATAGGTAAAGGTAATGGAGATGAAACTTTAGTCTATTCAGTGCCAGCTAGGCCAGTAGATGGTAATTTCGATATTGTATATCATACCGAACTTCTTAATAAATTTTTTAAAGAGCAGGGATATAATAGTCACCCAATAAATGAGGCTTTTGCTATAGCACTAAGTGAGTTAATAGATGATGCTTTAACTGGAATTACTATGTCTTTTGGTGCTGGTATGATAAATATAGCGGTGATACATCAAGGGGACCCCTTAGTAGAATTCAGCATAACAAGATCTGGTGATTTTATAGATCAAGCGGTTGCTACTGCTTTGGATTTATCACCTTCTTTGATACAACTAGAAAAAGAAGCAGGGGTGGATTTATATAACCCATCTAATAAAATAATGGAAGCTGTGGCTGTTTATTATGGTTCTGTTATGAATTATGCTTTGCAAAATATAATGTATGAACTTAATAGAAGGGAAAAAGAATTACCAGTATTTAGAGAGGCAGTACCTATTGTGGTGTCTGGAGGTTTGACTTTGGCTACCGGATTTACAGATATGTTCAAAGATAAAGTAAATAGTATAAAATTACCAATGCGTATAAGTGAAGTTAGAAGAGCTGAATCACCTATGACCTGCGTGGCTAATGGGGCACTTTTAGCCTCTCAGCTATAATAAATAAGGAGCATTATATGCAGTTAACAAAGAAAGGAATAGATTTAATAAAGAGGTTTGAGGGTTTTAGTTCTAAACCATATCTATGTGCAGCTGGAGTTCCTACTATAGGTTATGGAAATACTTTTTATGAGAATGGTACTAAAGTCACACTAAACGATTCTCCAATAACTTTAGAGAGGGGAGAAGAGTTACTTTGGTTTGTTGTGTCTGTTTTTGCTGATAAAGTAGCTAATTTGATAAAAGTTCCTATAAGTAACAACCAGTTTTCTGCTTTGGTTTCTTTGACCTACAATATAGGTATGGGTAACTTTGCCTCATCTACATTACTTAAAAAACTTAATGCTGGTGATTATCAAGGGGCTGCTGACCAGATTTTAAGATGGAATAGGGCTAGAGGCAAAGAGTCATTGGGGTTAACTAATAGGCGTATAGCCGAACGTGAGTTGTTTGTGTTGGGGTAGTAGTTAATTTGAATAAAAATAAAGGAGAGATGTGATGTCAAAAAGAATTAATGGTAAAGTAAAGTGGTTTAGTAATGAAAGAGGGTATGGCTTCTTAACGGTAGATGGAGATACTACTAATACTGAATATTTTGTACATTTTAGCAGTATAGAAATGGAAGGATATAAAACGTTGAAAACAGGTCAATCTGTTACTTTTGAATTAAAAGAAACAGATAAAGGCATTCAAGCAACATCAATACAGTCAGTGTAATTTTTTTATTTCAGCCTATGATAAACATATAGGACTTTGGCTGAAGGTCCTTGTATTTTAAAGGAGAAGTGTATTATGGCTTATAAAAATAATTTTGTTGTGGCAGTAAAAAATAGCGGTAAGATATTAAGAGAGGCCGGAGGTATAGTATCCATACCTTTTGGTTCTGAATATTCATTGTTATTAAAAAATAAAAACTCTAGTAGAGCAGTGGTAACTGTAGAAATAGATGGCGTTGTTGTTTTAGATGGAAAAGCTTTGATAATAGAGCCTAATGAAACTTTTGATTTAATAGGATTTATGTCAGGAACCACTATTAAAAATAAATTTAGGTTTATTGAAAAAACAAAACAGATTTCTAGATATAGAGGTGATAGAGTAGAAGACGGTTTGGTTCGAGTAGAGTTTAAGTTTGAAGAGCCAAGGACTAGGCTTACACCTATAAGCAAACCTTATTGGACTCATGGTACCTTTGATGGTACTCCTAATAACGTTTCTAATATAAAATATAGATCTAAATATGGTAATGGTGCTTCTGCTTGTTGTTTTAGCGCACCAACTGCTTCGAAAACTAATGATGGTATTACAGTTAAAGGTTCTGAAGTATCACAGTCTTTTGATTTTGGTATTGTTGGTAATTTAGAGTCTGAATCTACTGTAATTACTTTAAAATTAGTGGGTGTTGACTTTATTACAAAGAGTACTATTAATAAAGTAGTAACGGTTAATACTAAATTAGTTTGTTCAACCTGCGGTAAACGGTCTAGATCTGTAGCTAAGTTTTGTAGTAGGTGTGGTACTTATATATGTTGATAGGTGAAATTTTAATAAGAAAGGACTATATAGAAACTAAGATATCAGAGCTTACTAGTTATCTAGAAGGTTTGATGATGAGTGATATAGATTCTAAAACTAAAGCTAGTGTTTATACAAACACTATAAACCAGTTGTTTGATATGTATAATAAACTTCAGAGCCATAGGGCGTTGCTAGATAAAGAAAATTCGGACACTTCTATTGTTATAGGTAAGTCTGAAATTTCAGTACTAGATGCTGTACATATACTGAAAACTACTAGGTACAAGATCGACGTACTAAGTAGACTTATAAATAGTAATGAGTATAATTTATCTATCTCAGAACTTATGGATAAAAGAGATATTCTTATGGAAGAATATATTACTATGCTTGTTGAGGTTTCCAAAAGTGATTGGCTAAAAGATATTGAATAAAGACTAAAAAATAGTGGAGTATTGTTTTATGGAAAAGGAAGGGGGAATAAAATATGATGAAGGTAAACTTAGATATGATCTTATTCCAGGAGACGCGCTAGAGTCGTTGGTAGAGGTTTATACTTTTGGTAGTAAAAAATACGATGATAATAACTGGAGAAAGGGTTTATCATGGAACAGAGTATTTGGTGCCATTATGAGACATCTATGGGCTTGGTTTAGGGGTGAAGATAGTGATAAAGAAAGCGGTCTTCCTCATCTGGCTCATGCGGCTTGGGGATGCTTTACTCTCTTAAGTTTGGCTAAAACTAATATTGACTATGATGATAGAATAAAAGATAAATAAATGGAGGATTTGAAAAAATGGCAGAAAAAAAGGGTTTAAATATAAGTGTTGACGCTTCAGAGATTATGTATACTAGTATTTCTAAATCCAAAAGTGGATATAATGCTGCTACTATTGGTGTTAAAAAAGGTGAAAATGAATACATATCCATTAATTATGAATGGCAGGGGGATAGTGTAACTGATTTTGCTATGGACGTAATGTCTTTTATGTCGGCTAATAAAGAAACAATAGATGCTGCTAAATTAACTCATGCTAGTGAATTATCAGCTAAGAAACTATTGGATGAAGAAAATAAAACTATATAAGTAATAGTAATTATAAAAATAAAAAAAATATTTTTTTGAGGAGACATAAAAATGCCTATAGCTATAGAGGATTTTGCAACTCCGTATTTTATAAAGTATAAAACCAGATACCCACTATCTGAAGATAAGAAAGACAGATTTATAAAGTTTGAAGGTGTGTCTAGAAGTTATAGAGGTGATGGTGGTTCTTTTCCGCAGCCTGGGTATAACCCAAATCATCAGTCTACAACTATAGAAAAGATAAATATGGAATCAGATGAGTTTACTATTAAAGCTAGATAGTGAGTTAAAGGGGATTTGTATGGCAAAGGAATTAACTGCAGAAGAGAAAATAGAGTTATTTAAAGATGAGTTAGGTTTAATTTTTGATAAAAGTGTTAGGGAATTTGCTAGACTGGCTATAGTAACACTTCCCTCATATTTTTTTAATGATTGTGCTTCCTCTTCTAGTGGGAAGTACCATCCGGTTTCAGATTTGACCTCTGATGGAAATTTAAAACACACTAAGAAGGTATTCACTGTTGTTTATGATTTATGTAGGGCTATGGGTATTGAGGAATCTAGGGATTTATTGTTGTTATCTGCTCTTTTACATGACGGTTTAAAACAAGGAAAAATTAAAACTGGGCATACTGTTAAAAACCATCCAGATTTAGCCGCTAAGCATGTAGCAATGATTCAACAAGATACTGGTATACTTACTGATGAGCAATATACCGTTGTTCATAACTGTTGCGGTTATCATTATGGTTTATGGGGGTCAGGTGAGTGGAAAAAACCATTAAGTGAATATACGCCTGAGGAATTATGTCTATATCTCTCAGATTATATTGCTAGTAAGCGTTTTATTGAAGTTAATTATAAAAGATAAAATAAATATTGGGGTTTATATATGAACAATGAAGCTATTAAGGCTATTTCTAAATATGTAAAAAACTCAGTAATGGATGGAGGTCGTGAATTATCTCCAGGAGAGAAAGGAAGACGGTACGAGCCAACTATTGGTTTAAAAAAACACAGAGAGCATATTCATAAAGAAAGTAAACTGGTGGATGATAATAAAAATCTGCCTTTTTCTTTTTCTAAACCAAAAAAAGCCACTAGACAAAAAGTAGCCAGATGCCAAAGTTGTGGTAGTGTAAAATATGTAAGTGTTAATACGGTAGGGGTGATTTGTTCACAATGTAATCAGTATGCTGCAGTGGAGGAACTTAATGAGGATTAGGCGAAGGGGTAGACCTTTAGGTTTCAAATTGAGTGATGCTAGTAAGAAAGCTATTAGTGATTCAAAAATAGGACAAAAACATAAACAGGAAACTAAAGATAAAATATCCAGGACATTGATATTATACTTTAGAAGACAACATCCTGTTTCTAAAGAGATTATAGATAAGTATTGTAGGGTAACGGATGATAGTCTTTGTAAGTGGTTAAATTCTACTAGTGATGCTATAGATGAATGTGATGATGTAAAGACTGAACGGGCCATGAGTAATATAAGAAAAATAGAAATTGATTATGGTCAGAACATAGAACTATTTAGTCACGAACTTACTCCTGAATTTATTTTAGAACTTAAAGAGTATTGTATATTAAATAATATAATTGTAGGTAAACTATTTTAGGAGACCAATCAATATGGGTGGTTCTGGATCAGGAAGGCCGAAAAGCCCTCCTTCAGCAAAAAAGCTATTAAAAGAAATTTTTCCGGCAAAAGATCTATTTAATGAAGAGGAATTAGATATTTATAATACGTTGGTTGATATTTATATTAAGGATTTTGATGAAGATGATTTATCTTCAGCAGACCTAGATGATATAATATCCCTTTCAATGAACAGAGTGTTGGAAATAAGATTACTAAAAACAAGTAAAGATAAACCAGATAGACAAATAGATATATCAACTTCAATAGAAAAACTAAGAAAACAAACAGAAAAAATAAAAGAAAGTTTATCTTTACGGAGAAGAGATAGGCTGGATCCTAATGAATTTAAAGGTTTATCTATTGTAGACCTAGCTGTAGCTTTTGACAATATTAAAAAACATGCAATGGAAGATAGAGCTAGAAAATTAAAACTAGAACAGGGTATCGCACTTGAACAACTAACTAAAACTCCAGGAAATAGGTATGATGTAGATGATATAAAAAAGGCAGAAGCAAATAACGATGATTATTGATAGAGATAAAAAAATAGATGTTATTATGGGCCAAGGTGCTCAGTTAATAGCTTTTTATAGACAGAATCCATGCGTGGCAGTGTACGATCTATTAGGAGTAGATTTAGCTCCAATACAAAGAGTAGTTTTTGAGGACATGTGGTTTAAGGATTATGTTATTGCTGTATGTGGTAGAGGTTTCGGTAAAAGCGTTTGTACATCAAGTATTATTAATGAAAAAAACAAAGGGTTGGTTTATTTAAATGAAATTTTACCGCCTATACCATCATATTTACGTGACGGTGAAGAAGAAGTTATAGATTGGAATATTAATATACATACTTCAAATGGGTTTAAGGGTACAAAAAGATTGTGTCTAGAAAAGGGTATAGAAGGTAAGCAACTAAAAACTAATAATGGATTTATTAGTAAAGGCAGTAATCACCATCCACTACTTACTTTAAATAAAGATGGTGAATTTATATATAAAAAACTAGAAGATTTTATTCCAGGCGATAAAGTGTGCTTACAGAGGGGGAACAACTCTTTTGGTTATACTTTAGTTTCTTTAGATGACGCTTATTTAATAGGTTTATTGATAGGAGACGGTTGTATAAACAAAAACAGTTTTTCTTTGACATCTGAGGATGAACAAATATTATCCTTTTCCTCTCAATACTGTATACGTAATAATATACCATACAGTGTATCGTACGAAAGTGGTGATTGTACTCTAAGAATAGGTTTTAGTAATAATAATTTTTCATGGTTTTTTGATAAGTACGGTATAGCTAGGGTTTTATCTTATAATAAATCAGTACCATATTCAATTAGAACTTCTACTAGACAATCACAAGTAGCTTTTTTACAGGGATATTTTGATACTGATGGTACTGTTGATAAAAGGTCTGGCGGAGTGTCATGTTGTTCTGTGTCTAAAAAACTTTTAATAGAGATACAATTGATGCTTCTTAATTTTGGAATAGTGGCCAGATTAAGGAAGAAAAAAACCAAATCTAATTTTGGAAAAGCTTACTTACTTGATATGTTTTCAGAAGACGCTTTCAAGTTTAAAGAGTTAATTGGTTTTAGGTTAACTAGAAAACAAAAAATACTAAATGAATATTTTGAGTCTAAGAAGTTAAATGTTAATAAAGATACTATTCCTTATATAAAAGATATTTGTTGGGATTTAAGACAGATATTACTATTACTTAATAATAAGAATTGTAACAATTTTCCAGGAAAATTTTTATTATTTAAAAAAAGCAATAAAAAAGAAGTAACTTATTCTACACTTAGTATCTTTATTCATGATATTATAAAAATTATATCTTCAAGTACTTATACAATAAATAGTTATTTTATTGACAAGTTTAATCTACTTTTAGATATTCTAAAAACTAACTATTTTTTTGATACAGTAGTGTATGTAGATGATTGGAAGGGTGATTGTTATGATTTTGAGATGGATGAGGTATGTAGCATAGAGCCTAATTACTTTGCAAATGGTTTTATAAACCACAATACATATTTACAAGGTTTGTTATCTGCTCTAAGTTGTTTATTATACCCAGGTTACAGAGTTGGGTTAATAGCCCCGTCTTTTAGACAAGCAAAAATGATGTTTAGTGAGATTGAAAAACTATACTCAAAATCATCTATATTTAGAGAAGCGTGTGTTGGTCCTCCTACACACGGAGCAGATACGCATAATTTAAAATTTAAAGCTGTTGGTGGTAAAAATGGCTCTTTTATAGAGGCACTACCAATAGGTAATGATGGTTCAAAAATACGTGGTTCTCGTTTTTACTTGGTATGTGTAGATGAACTAGCACAGGTTCCCAACAAAATAGTTGATATGGTTTTACGCCCTATGGGTGCCACCAAACAGGATCCTATGGAACAAGTACGTGCTTTAGAAAGAAAAAAACTTTTGCTTGAGGCAGGCTTAGCAATTGATAGTGATTTTGAAGATGAATTGGTGAATAAAATGATAATGACCTCTTCAGGATATTATAAGTTCAATCATATGTATAATAGGATGCGAGCTTATTGGAAAAAGATGGAAGAATGTGATCTATTGAGTTCTAAGTGTCCTTTTGTTGTTCACCAAATACCATATACATTATTGCCAGAAGGGTTTTTAGATAAAAATAATATTGAAGAAGCTAAAAGAGTTATGTCTAATCATGAGTTTCGTATGGAATACGAGGCTGCTATGGTTTCAGATTCTGATGGTTTTTTCAAAGCATCTTTGTTAGAATCATGTACTTTGGGTTCCAATTTTTATATAGAGCTGGCGGGTGATAGGGAAGGTCAATACATTGTTGGAGTTGACCCAAACCAAGCAGGTAGTGCCAGTTGTGGTGTAGTTATAGTTAAAATAGGAACTGTCAATAGAATAGTAAATGTAATTGAACTTAAAAAACATACTACCCAAGAACTAACATCCGCCATCCAGGATGTTTGTGATAACTATAGAGTTATAAGGTTGTTTATGGATAAAGGCGGCGGCGGAAAGGCTGTAATGGATTTATTGGAAGAAGGTTATGGTGGAAAGACACCTATTATAGACAGAACTAACGATGAACATAGAAATATGCAGGGTAGACATATTCTTGAGATGGTTAATTTTAATACATCCTGGATAACCGATGCTAATTTTGCTACATTGTCTTTGTTGGAGGATAAGAAATTATTGTTCCCACAACCCCCAGTATCTACTATAGATATGGAGGCTATTAGATATGAGACTGTAGAAGATTTAAAAAAACAAATGCTTAATATTATAGTTACACCAACTTCTGGTGGGGCTATGCATTTTGATACTCCTAAAAAAGGACAAAACAAGGACTTATATTCTGCTTTGATTTTGGCTGGATACGGTATACGTTTAGTAGAAAAGGAGATAGAGGGGGATACTGATCCTGTACTTCATAATGTTAGTGGTATGGTTAGGTCACATCACCCAGGAAGTTCCTGGACAGTTTTAGATAAAACAGGCGCTAGTCATAGTTCCACTAAGAAGGGATTAAGTATGGCTATTTTAAGTAAAAAGAAATAAAGTAACCTCTTATAAAATAGAACTATAAATATTAGGAGTTATATTAATTATTATGATAGAAACAGGTGAAGGCGACTTAACTATAAAAGAATGGCCTTTTTGGGATTTGTTTTTTATGAAGTTATTACGAAACATAGCTTCTGTAAAGTATCAATGGATGGTACTTTTATATATACCTGTAATTTATGGAATGTTTCACATAAATGAAAAAACAGGAGCACCATGGATAAGTGACTCAGTAGGGTTAAGTGCACTGTTTGGTGGGTTTGTTACTCTAGCTTTAGGTAGAATCATAGCGAATACGTCATTGGTAGAAAAAAATGATCCAGAGGATTGTGGAAGCGCAGTTACTATGCGTAATATTAGTAATGTAAATAGTATGTATAGTTTTGATACAGACAAGTAAGTAATAAAGGGGTGCTTTATGTTATTTGAAAATAATAAGTTTAAAATAAGTCTATGGGACATTACTAAGTCTTGTGCTGTAATTTTTGTATGTGTGTTTTTATGGATAAATACTCAAAAATATTTTGATAGAAACAATAACAACGATAAACCTGGCTATGATGAGACTACTATAGAGCATATAGCAGAAAATGTAATTAAAGTGCATCTGTCAGAAAATAACAAGGAACTTAAAGGCCTTATAAAAGAGTTGGAAAAAAACAACAGCATTGCCATAAAGCAAGCAAAACTAAATAATGAAAAAATATTGGAAGTTGCTAAGATAGTAGGAAGTTTGCAAAGTCACACTAATTCGGATCCTAGAGTAGGTACTGTGTATGTAGACCCAAAAGACAACAAAAAAGATTTGTATGACTTTATTGTAGAAAGTTCAGCATCTAACGGTGAGTCTTTTCCAGTAGCTAGGGTATTTTTTAGTCCAAATGCTTCAGAGGATAATAAGTTTTCTTCACAATCCTTTCCGTTAGATGTAGGAGTAAACATAGTTGAGTCTGAGAGTGATAAAGGACAAGAACGTTATGTTGAGATGTGGATAGAAAATAATTTTGTATCTTCTACAAAAGGTAAAAAATTTCCAATTAATGTTAAAACAGTTAATTGGGCTAAAGGAGAGCTTCAGGAAAAGAAATTTAGATGGGGACCTAGGATAGGTTTTTCTGGTATAATTGACACAGTTGATATATTTCCAGCAATAGATGTTAGTTTATTTTCTTATGGAAGAACAAAGCGTGATATAGATTGGAGATTTTTTGGGATGGCCGCTGGGGGATCAAAAGATATTTTTTTTATAAGTATGTACCCATTTAGCTATAATGTTGGTAATTTTTTACCACTAGTAGAAAATCTATTTGTAGGACCTACGTTTAGTATTAATTCAAATAGTGAAAAATCATATGGCATTGGTATATCAGTGCCTTTTTAATTTTGTAAAGGAGACTTCAAATGAGCTTTAATAGTATGGACGATAAGTACGGTAGACAGGACAGCAGAGATAAAATAAATATAAGTAGAGTTACTGTAAGCGGTACCTCTCCTATACCAGTACCTTCTGCTTCTTTAGGCCGAAGGAATTATATAAAAATTAAGAACGTAGGTTCCGTTGATGTATCGCTAGTAACAGCTTCTGGTTCCGAGGCTAGCGATGGTTATATCATTACAGGTAATGGTGGCGAGTGGGAAGACACTACGGACGCTTCTTTTTATATAGTTAGTACTACTGGGGCTAGTTCTGATATAAGTGTATATGAACGGTCTTCTAGATTTAATTACAAATAGACTTAGTGGAGAGATATAGTGGATCAAGAAACAGCAAATAAGATTACAGAAGAGCTTAGGGCTCGTTATCCTGACGTTGGAATAAGGAATATTGAAATAAATGAGACTAATGGTACTTCTACTTTATTTTTAAACCCAACAGAAAAAAACACAAAAGCACTAGCATATCTTAAACCAGAGTCTGCTATTATTCCGCATATATTTAGGGAAAAAGCTTCTACTATAACTAGAGACTCTGTAGGTAGGGGTGTTTTAGATTTATCAGCCAAAGATCCTTTTGATCTGAGTCCAACAGAGGCTATAAAAAAGGCCAATAAATACTACTATACGGAACCTATTTTAGGAAGTGCTGTTAATTTACTAGCCTCAATGGCTGCTAAAGGTTTTGAGCATGATATTGATGACCATGATATAAAAAATTTCTACGACACTTGGGCTTTCGATGTGGGCTTTGATGAGGTGTTGGAATGGGTATTTCTTGAATTCTTTAAAACAGGAAATGTAAGTACATACAAGGCTATAGCTAAATATGAACCTAGAGTTTCAATAGTTTCTCCGGCGCCAGGAAAAAAAGCAAAAAAAGTAGATCAAGTAAAAGCCAAAGGTAGACTAGAAGATATAGAGGCCTCTTTTAAAAAAGAATTAGCCTTATTATTAGAAGAAGTAAAAAAAGATAAAAACTTTGATAAGCTACAGCTTGCTAAATTAGAACAATCAGCAAAGAAAAATATATGGTCAAAAGGACATTTACCTATATCCTACACTGTTTTAAATCCTGAATTAGTTACTATAGATGGCAGTTTGCTGTTTAGTAAATTATCTATTAGATTAAAACTACCTCCAGAATTATTAGCTACAATTAAAAAAGACAATAAAGATCTTTCTGAGGAAGAAAAAACAATGTTAAAATCTCTACCTTCAGATATAAAAAGCGCTTCAGAAAAAGGCGGTGAAGTATTACTAGATTCTAGATTAGTAGGAAACATTTTTTACAGAAAGCAACCATATGAGCGTTATGCTAAACCTAGATCTCTAAGAATATTTGATAGTATTGAATATAAAAAAGCATTAAAAGAGGCAGACTTAAGTACTTTGGATGGTATTTCTAACTATATTTTAAAAATTACTATTGGTTCTGATGAGTTTCCTGTGCAACAAGAGGCAGAACTTGAAGCGATAGCTCAGTTATTTAATACACCATCAAAATCTTTTGATGTTGTGTGGAATCACACTTTGAAGGTAGAAAAAATAGTTAGTCCAGAAATTTCAAGTATTTTAGGTAAAGAGAAGTATGCTCAAGTTAATGATGATATTACAGGTGGTTTAGCTATTACAAGGGCTTTTATAGACGGTACTGGTGATATAAGTACTGCCGAAGCCTCTTTAGTAATAAAGGGGCTTATGGAGGAAATTAATTACGCCAGACGACAAGTTACTCGCTGGATATACAAAGAGTACAGGCTTATAGCCGAGGCTATGGGTTTTGATAGATTTCCAAAAGTTAGATGGGATGAAGGTATACTTAAAGATACTATTCTATATATGAGTACTCTTGCTCAACTAGTTGATAGAAGGATGTTAAGTTATGAAACTGCGCTAGAGGCATTAGGTTTTGACTATGCTAATGAATTAGAGAACATGACTAACGAAATACCTCTGGTAGAAGATGGAATTTTTGGCATTTTAGGATCGCCTTGGCAACAAGCTAAGTCACAGCCTTCGCAAGGGGCCCCAGTTGGTACACCCTCTTCTGGAAGACCTAAAGGTAAGCCGGCAACAAAGAAGACAAAAGAAAACAATCCAGATAAGATAGTAAGACAAACAACTAAGAATCCTAAACAAACAGAATCTTCTATTACTATAATAGATGTTGTAAAAAATATGGATTCCGAACAATATGAAGCTTTTTTATATGAGTTAAGTAGAATAAGACGTGAACAATAAACTAACTACTTAATAATTAGAACAGTTTAATTATAATATGGAGGATATAATAGTGAGTACAAATTTAAATAATAGATTTTATCTGGAATCCAGTATATCTCTTTTAGAGGAAACAGATGAATTAAGAAAGGAGGTATCCTCCGTAATTGCATTACCGTCTGAAAAAGAAAGACAAATAGATTTACAGTATTTTACGGCCATTTTTGTTTCTTCGGGCGAAAACTTAAATCATGCTTTTTTTACTCCATCGGAGCTCGTATTGGCTAAGGATACTATTTCATCAAAGGCTTTGGATGTTGAGCATGAAGAAAGTGATATAATTGGGCATATATACGATTACGCTTTTACTAGTAAATCAGGAGATAGGTTGGATACTAAAGAGTTAGCCAGTAAAGAGACTGCTTTATTGGATAAAGAGGATATGCATATAGTTATAGCTGGAATTGTATATAAAAACAGATTTCCAAGTATTGCTGAAGAGGTTGCTTCTGGAAAATGGAAAGTATCTATGGAGTGTTATTATCAAGGGTACGATGTAAAGATAGGTGATTTAATACTGTCAAAGAAGGAAGCCGAAATGCTTGGTTTTGATGCTAGCAAAAATAATAACTTTGGAAAAATGGCAAAGGTAATAAAAAACGGACTTGAGGTAGCCAAAGGTACTGTTACTAGAGTTTTAAGAAGTATATGCTTTTCTGGCTGTGGTATTGTAAAAAATCCAGCTAATCCACCGTCTATAATTTTAGAGACTGCCAATAACAAGCAAGATAATGCTGTAATAGTGTTGGATTATGATAAATTAGAAAAAAATAAATCTAATAATGTATCCTCTATAATTACAGAGGATTATAAAAATAATAATGTAGGGAAAAGGACAAGTGATGATAAAGCGGCATTGGAATCTAATGATACAGTTGGAATTTGTGTTAGTTACAAAAAAGAGGTTATAAACTCTACAGTTAAGGATCAAAATTCAGAAGTATTACATACTGATTGGTGCTCTTTGTTTGAAACAGGATGTACTTCTTTTTCTAGAGATACAACAGATCCAAAATGTCTAAGAACTGTAGCTCGTAATACCGCAAAGGCTTATACCGAGAAGTTAATAAAGTGTAAGAATGATAAGGATCAGCGTAAAAGCAAGATTTATAATTTGCAAAGTCTTTTAGACAAAGCAGAAAGTATGTTAAAGAACAATAAATAAGGAGGAATTTTATTATGACTTTAGGAAAAGCTCAAACTGGCACTAGATCCAGTACTCCTAAGATCACCAAGCTCAGCGGAGATGATAACTTAAAGGTTATCTATAAAAACATGGGTAATAACCATACAGTGCCTGTAATTTGGGCTGATACTGTATCCATGTCAGGTACTGAAGTAACAGTAGCTAGTGGTATTGGTTGGCACGGTATGACGGTTGCTTCTAATGCTAACGTTACGGTTACTCCACTTGGTGATACCGGAGCAGTACGTGTTTGGATAGACAAAGATACTGTGAATAATGTAGTAAAAATTAAATCTTCATCTACTATATCCAATGTTGATTTTGATGTTAAGTTTATGATGGGTGCTGCATCAAGTTCAAGATACATTGAAGCTATTTATTGTAGAGGTAATTCTGGAGCGTCTCAATCGCTTCCATAACTTTATTAGTTTAATATAAATTAAACTTGGAAAAGGAATAAATAGTTCATTTAATAAGGTTGGTACCTAAATTAAATTAAATTAAAGCTTGTATATAAATAGTATATAAGGAGGAGTTTTGATGGACGATAAAATGAAAAAAGACATCGAAGCGGTTGTAGCTTCTATCTTTTCTGAAAAGGAAGAGGCGGATGCTCGTAGAAGGACTGAAGATGCCCTAGGGGAATCTGCTAAAGTCATCGAAGAGCTTACTACTACTTTGGAGGAAAAAAATACAGAAGTATCTACTATAACAGAAAAGCTAGCTGGATCTGAAAAACTAGCCTTAACACTTAAATCTGAGCTTGAGGCGGCGAAGGTTGAGCTTGAGGTTACTAAAGATAAAGCAGCAAAAGCTGAAAAAACAGTAGAAGATATGTTAATGGATAAGAAAGCCACGGAACGAATGTCTGATTTGGAGTCTGCTGGCGTAGTTAGATCAGATAAAGAATCCCAACGTGCTAAAGTATTGACGATGAGCGATGAGGAGTTTTCTGCCTATAAAGATGAACTTATTTCTATAAGGGCTTCTGTTTTGGCTGAGCTCGATGAAGCAAAAAAATTACATGAGGCTGAAGAAGCTAAAAAGCTTGATGATGCTGAGGCCAAAGCTAAAGCCGAAGCCGAAGCTAAAGCCAAGGGAAGTGTTGCTACTGCTCCGGCTGATATTGATACAGGAAAGGCGTTGGCGGCTGCTATGAATTTGGAGATCTCTCCGTCCGACGATTTAATTAAAAAATACGGTGATCTTGGTAAAGCCATGGCCGCCGTTTTTAAACAAGAAAACGAAGAAGTATAAGGAGGATAAAGGATATGTTTATACCAAGACATCCTGTAGTTGAGAATCAATTTTGTAGTTATAAAGCACAGACTGGAACTGGTTCTGCCGGTGTTGGTGGTGTGGTTGCTTATGCTGGTGCAGTTGTAGAGTTGGTAACAGGAGCCACTAATCAAGAATCAGAAGTTCAAAAAATGGCACATGGTACTGCTGAGGCACCATTTGGATTTTTAATGCAAAAAGTTAAAACTGGCTATCATCAAGTACACCCTGCTGGATTTATGATGCCTGGTGATTTAGGTTCTAGTGACGCTATTGCTCAACCCACCTATAATGGATCTGGTGCTATTACAGGCACTAAAGCAGTACCAGTAGGTGTTGCACATTTGGGTATTTGGGATACAGTGCATTATACTTGTGTAGGTGATACTACACCTAGTGTGGCTATGACTCCTGGTTTGGCTTTGTACCCAGCAGCTCAAGATGCAAAAGTAACAAATAGTACTGTTAGTTCAGATGGTTCTGATACTGCCGGGGAACGTTGTTCTGATGTTATTGTAGCTAGAGTAGTTAAAGGTGCAAGTACTACTAAATGTTCAGCCAACATTAACAATACTACTCTTTATCCTATCAGAATTAAACTGTTAGTATAATAACGGATTAATACACCTATAGGTGTATCCGTAACTATAAAAATTAGGAGGAATTTAAATTATGGAACGAAAAGAAATGCAGGAACTTTTTAGGGCAACCGCAGAAGTTCATACCCCTGAAGGATTGGCTGCATATAGAGCTTTTGCTTCAGCTCTTACTGTACCAATACTTCAAAAAATTGAATTAGAGTCTATCATGAGACATCTCTTTGCTGTAGAACGTTTAGCTCCTGGTGCTCAGGCTGTTTATCCAATAGCAGAGGATTTTGAGATTCCAGTGTGGGTTTTACCAGGACTAGGTTATATTGCTCAGAACTTTATTGAGGGTATAGGGGAAGAGGTGTTTGTACCAACATTCACAATTGATACAGCTTATGATTGGAAGATAACATATGCTAGAGATTCTAGAATTGATATTCCACAAAAAGCTGCTGCTAGGGCTGCTAAAGACTTAGCAAATTATGAAGAAGAATGTGGTTGGAGAGTAATTATGCCGGCCGCAACAACTTCTTTTTCTGGTAAAGGTTTATTAGGTGCTAGACCTGCTCCTATTTATGAAATTAATCCGGCTTCTACTGGAGCTGGTTATCTTTCGAAGGAATTGATAAACAAGATGATTGTAGGATTCAAGAGAACTGGCCGTAAACTAACAGATCTTTATGTTAGCCCAGAAGATGCGGCTGATATACGTGAGTGGACAGATACAGATATCGATCCAGTAACCAGAAGAGAAATATTTCAAGCTTCAGGTATGGGAAGTATTTGGAATGTGCAGTTACATGAGGTACAGCATTTAGGTGCAACCGGTATGTATAATATTAACGGTAATGCTTCTAGTTTTGGTAAATTTATTGCTGACGGTAGTGAGGCTTATAATTCCTACACAATAGAAAACCCAAATCTGGTTAATGCTGATGGGACTATTAACACTTTGGGCGAGACTCAGGTGCTTGGTTTTGATCTAACTACTAATGACTCACTTGTTATGCCGATCAGAAAAGAGTTTGAGGCTCACGATGACCCTACTTTACTACGTAAACAAAAGCAAGGATTTTTTGGGTGGGCTGATTTGGGATTTGCGTGTTTGGACTCTCGTATGCTAGGAATGGGTATTATAGATCGTTCTCTATAATAAAAAAATGAAGTAATAACAGTACCCTACTTCATTAATGATGGAGTAGGGTACTTTTTTACAAAAAACAAAAGTAAGAGTTTTTTGGTAATTATAAAGTATTTTTATCCAAACCGGTCTTGTTTTTGTAGTTATACATAAGTAAGGGTTATTTGGTTACTTGTTTTATATTTTATTGCTTTATTTTATAACATAGAGTGATTATATTATACACAAAGGTTTAGTTTATGAAGATACCTATAGATGAAGATGGTTTTGAGATTTTAGATAAGTTTTCTTATGTGTATAAAAGGGATGTTTTTAGAAAAGGTAGCAATTACTATAAGTTTAAAAGTAGCTGTGTTGTGTGTGGTAGTGCATATTTAACTCGTACTTCGTATAATTCTAGTTACTGTTGCGCTGGGTGTGTTTGCAAAGACATCGACTATATAAATAAAATGAGGTTGCTGTCTACTGGTAGAATAAAAACTAAGCAAGAGTGTGAGGCTATAGCTAGGCGTATGTCTAAAGGTGATGTAGTTAAATTAAACATTCCTTTATATAGTACCTTTTGTGATAAACTCAGTATAGTTGAAGAGATACAAACTGATTTACAGGATTCTAGGATACTTAATGTGAGGTGCTTTTATTGTAAAGAGTGGTTTAGGCCAACAAGAGTAAACTGTGATAATAGAGTACAATTTATTTTAGGCCACACAGATAGGGAAAGTAGGTTTTATTGTTCAGATAAATGCAAAGACCTTTGTTCTATATTTCATAAAAAGTATTATCCAAAAGGAAAAAATCCTAGAAAACACAGAAATAATTCTAATTATAGTGAATCGTCGCTTAGGGTTTGGAGTAAAATTATTTTAGAGAAATACACTAATGTTTGTGAATTGTGTGGCGGTGTTGCTTCTACAGCTCATCATATAATTCCAAAAAAAGTAGACGCCTGTAGGGCGCTTGATTCAGATAACGGCTTGGCATGTTGTAGTGTTTGTCACAACAAAATACATAGTAATGATGATGATTGTTCTTACAGTAGTTTAAGTAAATTATAATGAGGGTTTATGGCTAGTTATAAAGAAAAAATATGTGATTTATGTTCTATAAAATACTACCCAACTAGCCCAAAACAGAGGTACTGCATAAACTGTATGGATACAGGAAAGAAGCTACTTCAAACTAAATTAGACGCAAAAAAGAACAGATTAAATCATCCAATTGAATTTATAAAAACATGCAAAGCCTGTTCTATAGAATTTAAAACTTATTATCCACAAAAAGAGTATTGTGGTGCCAAAGAATGTGATAAAGTTAGAGTTTTTATAAAAAATCAAAGAATACAGGCCAGAAGATCGAAGCAGTATATGTTGGATAAGGGTAGAAACTATTATAAAAATAATAAAGAAAAATGTCTTTTAAGTAAGGCAGAGTATTATAGAAAAAAGTACCCAGACGCCAAAGAGTACATTTCAGGAAAACCAAGTCGTTTAACTTTTGAATATGTAAAGAATTACATTGAAGAAAATAACTATAAACTTTTATCAGACGACTATATTAATAATAGTACAAAGCTTCTTTTGGAGTGCCCAAAAGGACATAGGTGGCTAACTAGTTTTCATAACTTCAAAGACGGTAATAATAGTAGATGTCTACATTGTTATGCTTCAGGTGATTACGTATCAAGTTTAGAAAAAAAAGTTAGAGACTTTTTTCTACAAAACTACCCTAAAACAAATATAGAATATAACAACAGAACTATATTATTACCAAGAGAATTAGATATCTATTTTCCTGATAATAAATTAGCAATCGAATTGTGTGGTTTGTACTGGCACGGAGACGCTTCAGGTAAGGAACGTTCATATCATTATAATAAAATGGTCGCTTGCTTTAACGAGGAAATAAGACTTATTACTGTATTTGAAGATGAACTAAATAATAATTTTGATATAGTTATGTCTAGAATACTAAATGCTTTAGGTATTCATAATGCTAGAATTTATGCCAGGAAATGTGATATAGTGGAATTAACCTCTTCAGAGGCAAATAAATTTTTTATAGAAAATCATATACAAGGTAAATCTACGGCAATAAAGGCTTGGGGGCTTGTTTATAATAAAGAATTAGTAGCTATAGGTAGCGTTGGTATTCCTTCCAGAAAACATACATCAAATGGTAAAGTACTAGAGTTAAAAAGATTTTGTACTAAAAGATTTGTCAGTGTAATTGGTGGAGTAGGTAAATTATTTAAACGTGTTATTAAATTTGCTGTAGAAAACAATTATGATATGATAAAGTCTTACTGTGATATGCGTTATGCTAATATAATTAAGCCAGTATATGAATCTATTGGTTTTGAGCTTCAAGAGTATACTAAATATACACCTCATTATACTAAAAATGGGGTTAGGTATAGAAATCTGTCTTTGCGTAAGACTCCTGAAGAAAGAATAACTGGTAAAACCGAGTGGCAGCTGCGAGAAGCACAAGGATATGATCGTATTTGGGATTGTGGTCACAGGACATATGTTTATAAATTAACTAACCTTCTTAATGTTTATAGGGAAATAGATGTTAACTAAATTTATTTTAGGGATTATATTAGTTGAGGCTATAACTGAATTACTTACAAAGTCTGAATTTTTTAGCCCGGTAAGGGGGTATTTTTTTAATAGAAGAGCTAGAAAATTTTTTAATTTTTTACATAAACTTTTTGATTGCGGTTACTGTTTGTCTGTATGGGTAGGTGTTGCTTTATCTGTTTTGTATTTAACGGGTGTATATGGATATTTTAATTGGCTGTTTTATGGTTTAATTATTCACAGAATGTCAAATTTATTACATTTTATAATAGATAGATTTGATAGATATAAAAAGGTAGATTAAGGACAAGGTTATTTAATAAAACAAAAAAGAAAAGGAGAAGTTAAATGAAAGGTTATATAAAAAATAAAAGTTCAATGTGGACACATGCTATGAAAAGGGCAATTGGCCCGGGCGCTACAGTATCTTTGGATGAGTTGTATGAGCAGTATGGTAAGAAGTATGCGCTTCCTGAGGGTGAGGATTTTATAGCGTGGTTAAAAACAGTTAAATTAACAGATAAAAATAAATGGGAAATAGTGCTAGGTACTTCTGAAGCAGAAAAACAGGAGGCTGATAAAGTAATAGCCACTACTACTGCTGCTAATAGGGCTAAAAGTATATCACCAAAAAATATGGAAGTGGAGGATATTGTACAGTTATCGGTTAGGCAGGCCAGAGATATATTGCCAAATATGACTGATCTAAAGCTTTTAAAGTACGCTTTACAAGAAGCTTCACCTAGAGCAGGAAAAGATAGTTTGTGTAGAATTTTAAGAAAAAGAATACAAGATCTTACTGTTTCTAGATAATGTTTATAGACATTAAATAATTGTAAATAGTTTAGGATATTTTAATATGATTGTACTTAGGAAGCCGTCATTAAATACATCCGTTACATCTGTGCTTGTTTCTGAGGAGTTGATAGGAGTTAAAGATGGAACTAATCAGGTATACACAACAGGTTACAATTATAAAGTAGATAGAATAAATATATCGTATAATGGCCAATTATTAATATCTCCAAACGATTTTAAACAGACAAGAAGTAATGAAATAACATTTATATACATATACCCTACGGCGGATGATAATTTAACTGTAAACTATCAATTGGATGTTGTTTAGTTTTACATTTTTATATAAGAGGTAACAGTGATAAAGGTTGGTGTATCAGAAAACTTTCCTATAACAGCAATGTTATTAGATGAGGCTACAGGCAGTTTGGTTTCTGATGCAATAGTAACCTATGATGTAAGAAACATAGATGATACCCAACTTAATCCAGCAATTAATGGTTATCTTTCAGAATCTACAGTTGTTTCTGGTATATATAAGACTGTACTGAGTATTCCTGAGGAAGGTAGTTATATATGTTATGCTATGTCTGATGGTTTTATTACTTCTACTGAAGAAGTTTTGGTTAGTTCTACTGATATTAATTTAGATAATTTTTATGCATTAATAAAACAAAATAGGCATTATAATTTAAGTATAGAGGATGTTATACGTGGTGATAATGATGCTACTCTATCTCAAATTGCTAGAAATGTTCCAAAAAGAGCTACAGATTATATTATTACTAGAATAAAGAATGATGATGATCCTGATTGGGGTAATACTACTATTTCAGGAATAGTTTACGCTCACTATAGAAGTACCAACGATAAGGCCCCATATAAAATAGGAGGCCCTTTTTAATGAATATTCTATACTTTGCCTGGGCTGGTTATGATTTTAGAGGTGATCCGGATGCTGTAGCTGTATGCCACCCAAGTTTATATTCAGAGGAGGTTGGTAATAAAAACTTAAAGGCCGAAGTTACTATAAGTTCTATTGGGATAAATGCAACTATACTTAAACCAAGTTTGGTGGCTTTTCCTAATCCAGTTGGGTAGTTATGCAACTATGTGTTTATACTGTTATTTGGAGTAATTAATGGGAATAACTGCAGGAAAACCATGCACAGTTTTAACTTATCTTATGACAGAGACTCTTGGTTCACAGTCTCAACAGACAGGCAATAATACTGTAATTATATCTAACACTTTGTCTGTTTTAAATACCGGGTTTCTTGGTACTAAGTATCCAAACTATGTAGGTAGGCTTATTTTAATTAATATAGCTGGAACTGTACAAAGACGTATGTGTATTTCTGAGTCGGCAGGAACAGGTACTACTAGGATTCTAACAGTTCATAGGGATTGGGGTGCTAATCCTGTTTCTAGTGATACTATACATGTTCCATATGATATGGATGATTTAGAAACAGGTGGTGCTAATACAGGTATTGCTCTTAATGCCAGGTCTGGTTTATATGAATGGACTGGTATTCTTAATATAGGTAATGGAACAGACCTTGCTGGACTTTATATGGGTGCTGGAGAAGCTGCAGATACCTATGATGGTGGTTCAACACAAGGTTTTTTAGTAAAAAATAATGCTCGTTTTGATATGGGGTATTTGAGAGAGGTAGGAAGTACTCCTTTAAGTGGTGGTATTTGTGTTCATACACAAAATACAGATGGTGAGCCATCCATACAGTTTCTTTCAGGGGCAAAAGGTGAAATTGTTGACTCTTTATTATGGTCACAGGTTAAAACTTTATTCTACGAAAATGCCTCTGGGTCATCTGTAATTTATCGTAATACTAAATTTTTAAATAATTCCTACGGCTCAGTGTTTTTTGGATCATTTTTATATGATTGCGTTATATCTGGTAGATCTGGTGCTAACGAGCTTATTCGTATAGACGCTAACACTGTTATAGATGGTTTGGTTCTTACTCAAACTGCTGGTTTAACTACAGCTAATGGTAGTACTACTACTGAAACTTTAACAACAAAAGATATAGTATTTGTCAATAATCTAGCACTGCTTGTTATTAATTCAAATAAAACATGGTATGTAATAAATCCTATTTGGTCTGCTACTACTTATTCAGATTTTAGTTGGTTAACATCTACTTCTAATGGTGTATATGATCAAAGAAGTGTTGATGTTATTGTAAAAGATTCAGGCGGAAGTATAATTATTAATACAGTTGTTGTAGTTTATGAAAACACTATTTTAGCAGATCTAGTTTTAGAAACTTACACTAATAGTAATGGTATTGCTAATGGTGTTTTTACATATAAAAAACATCTAACAAATTCAGCCACCACTACTTATGGTGGACACGCTATAAGAATAGATTGTTGGGGGTATACTCCTTTTATATCTACCTTAGTATCAAATGAGGCTTTTGATAATGTTATTGTATTAAATTTAGATAGTAATATTGTTGCTTCGTCACAAGCTACAGCTCTTTCTGATGGTAGTGGTATTGTCTGGTATAAAGATACAAATACATCTTGTATTATAGATTATACAGGAGGTACTGGGTCTTTACAAATAGGTATGGTAATTACTGGAGAAACTTCTGGTGCCGATGGTGTGGTTACAGAAATAGTAGACGGGGATTCAGTTGCTGGTACAGTACATCTAAGTACTAGAGATTCTAATAACTTTTCTAATGGAGAATCCATTAGTAGAACCGGTGGAACAGCTGGAACTTGGTCTGCGTCTTACACAGACTCTACCCAACAAAATTTTAGTATGTGGGTAGACGGTAATAATAAAACAATGCAAGTAATATATGACTACTTAGCAGCACTAACCTCTCAAACATCTTTATCTGCCTCTGGTGAAATAATACATGAATGGGGCCGTGCTAGCCAAGTAAGAGCTTTATATCTTGGTACTTCTGGTTTTTATACAGAGCGTAGTAATTCAAAAGGTGTATTTATTACTAATTTTAGTAGTGGTAATGTAGACTTTTTTACTGATGATTCCGGAAATACTTGGTCTCCTTATGTAGGAGTATCTTTAACCATATCAGCAAATGTTACGCTTGTTGGAGCTGAAATAAGAATATATGATTATGAATCTGCACCACCTGATTTTGGTACTGAATTGGACGGAATAGAAACACATGATTCATCTACTTTTGTTTATAATGGACAAGCAGATAATTTAATTTATATACAAGTAATGAAAGAAGGTTATGTAGAGTTTGGGCAACAATATACAATGCCTACAAGTAATGGTGATTTTTATGCTAATTTAATAGTAGATACAAACATGTAAAGGAGAAGTAATAATGGAAACAGAAATAAAAAAAGTAGAGCCTGTTGTTAACAATGATTTAGTGCATTTACAACATGCGCATGTTACGCAGTATAGTGACAGTAAAGGAAATAGTATGTGGAAAGTAAGGAAGAATATAACTAGTGAAGATCTTTTTGAACTTCCTAGTGAACTTACAGAGGAAGAGGTTTTTAAGATTTTAGATTTTGCGAGAGAATTTGAATTAATAGCGTTCAATGAGGGTATTAAATTTGGTAGAAAAGATACTCGGAGAAGATATGAAGAGGTTATAGGTAATTATGAAAGAACGCTACAAACGGTTCGGGAAGAGAATGAACGACTTTCTGATAAACTTATTAAACTTATATCTAAGGAGATGTAAAAATGGCGACAGCAACATTAATCGACCTAAGTAACTATGATACCCTCCTAGTTACGTCTTCTGGATCAAGGAGTGATACGCCAACAGGCAACGTCTTTTTTGATACAGTAAGCGGTACAATTGAATTCATTACTAAACAAGAGCTTACTCAAGTAGATCTTGGTAGTGGGTTGGAGGATAACCCACTTGATGAAACTCTTGGCATCAAGTTCGAGGCTATTTATGCTTTTGAAAACCAAGAAAGGGCATCAAATGAAGAACTTCGTAAGTTCAACCGTTGGACTTCTGGTACATTCAAATTCGGTGGTGCTTATAACTTTATTAACTCACGTAAGCCGGCTTCTACTGCAGACCGTGCTATTATTCGTGGTTCAGGTTGGACTGAGTATGCTACTAATCAAGGAATTGACCGTATTTATTTCGGTAATAAAGGCTTGTCTAACATTGAAGTTGCCTCACAGCCATATTACCAACTATCAGCTGGCGGAGCCCCTTATGATTATGCCAAACCAGGACAGATAGATGAGGCTGTACAGGTTTATGGAGATACTGGAAATACTCCATCCGACACTACAGCTGGTGATTTTGATACTAGAACTTATCAAGCGGTGTCGGTACGTACATTTGGAAACAACTATGATCGTAAAGTAACTACTACCGATCTTGGTATTGCGGAACTTGGTGGGTATTCTACTGGTTTTGCTGTTAACGAAAGCGTTCATCTTACAACAGGTGATTATGCTCTAGTAGATGTTTATGGTGGTGCTCAAATTGCCCCATGGACAGGTATGCATTTAGAAAAATTAGCATCGCCAGTTAATAGAGATGAGTTTGTTGAGGCTGCTGGTGATTTTACTTGGATTCTTACAAATAGTGGTACAGGAAATCTTGATCAGATGGTGGCTTTTCTGGATGCTCTTTCTCAGACAGATAATGATATTGATTTTGGAACAGAGACTGTTACTAATGGTAAGAGGGTTAATACCTGGTACTCATACAATGCTGCTGGTAAAGTTGTAACAAGATCAGGGGCTGATACGTTAGGTCTTTATCTATATAACGTCCCAACCGCTGACCAGCAGAGAATTGTTTTTACAGATGATAGTGGAAACCTTAAAACTTACTCATTCTCTGTTTCTGTTGAGGCAGATATTGGTTCTGCTGCTAAGTCAGATGTTCAAGCATGGTACCACTCATTTTTTGCTGCGGACTACAATACATCAGGGGCCATTACAGTACAGGATGATCAAGCAGTAGAAGTTAAAGGCATGGCTTCTACTGCTGATGTTTCCAATAAGATTATTTTCACGTTTGACTATACAGGCGACACAGTAGGTGGTACAGCTAATACTAATAAAAACTGTGTTTTTCTTTGTGAAGGCGATGGTGGGGCGACTCAAGCTAAGACACTTTATACAATTACTCAATCAGCAACAGTAGCTTTCGCTTGTGCTCCTGGTGTAGAGAATAATGCATAATTTGTTTTAAATAAAGTAATAAGGTAAACAGATGAGTGTATCAAATCCAGTAGTATCTAGTTGGGACGGTCCAAATAGGCGTATCTATTTAGCGTCAGGAGTAGAAACATTTCACTGGATAGAGGATATTTATAGGGAATATCGTTACTGGAGACGCACCGACGAGTCTTCTAGAAAATGGTCTCCTTTTATGAAGGCTGATGGTAATGACTATAAGGGGGGTGGTAAATACACCCCCCGTTATGTCACTTTGTTAGACGGTGTTAGGATAATACCTTACGATGAAAATATACTTATAGAAGTAAAAGGCGAGGCTATTACAGATAATGCGGACATTGACCCTGATGTTTTTGATACAAGCACAAGAACTCAAGCAATTAAGCTTTATATAACTCCTCCGGCATCTGAACTTGTTCGAGCAGAGTCAGAGATTGCAGCAGTTAAACGTATGGAGTATGCTGAGCGGGTAGTTGTAGATGTTCTTAGTTCTAACTCTGGTATAGAGTATCCAATAGGTACTGCTGCTTATCCAGTTAATAATATTACTGATGCTATGCAGATAGCACAAGAAAGAGGTTTTTCTTCTCTATACATAATTGGAAATATAACACTTGGTGTAGATGATGTTATTTCTAATATGTTACTGATAGGCCAAGATCAAATTTTAACTACTATTACTATTTTAGACGAAGCTACTGTTACTAATTCTAAGTTTCAAACTTGTTCTATTACTGGAGTTTTAGATGGTGGAAATACTATTACTTTAAGTAGAGTTATTGGTGATTTATATTATGTTAATGGCTTTGTTTGGCAATGTCTTCTTAGTTCAGGTACTATATTCCTAGGTGGTAATGCTGACGCTCTTTTTATGGATTGTTGGAGCGGTAGTACAAATTCAGAAAATCCACCAACTATAGATATGGGAGGGGCTGGTCAATCATTGGGGGTTAGAGGATATAATGGGGCTTTAGAGATAGTTAATAAAAGCGGACCTGAAGGTATATCTATAGATTTAAATTCTGGTGCTATTATTTTGCAGGATACTATTGTTAGTGGTACTATAATGCTTCGTGGTGTGGGTATGTTAGAGGATAATAGTACAGATGGTGCTATAGTTATTTCTGAAGGGCTGATGAGTAAATATACAATTTCGTCGGCAGTATTAAATACTGAATTAATCCCTTTTACTGGTGTAAATACTGTTGCTGCTTCTTTAAAATTAGCTGCTTTTGACGGAAAGGTGTCAATAAATACAGCATCAGACTATTCAGGTACAGTCTATCCTGTTGGTACTGTAGCCTATCCAGTTAATAATTTAACAGACGCACTAACCATAGCAACTATTCAAGGGTTTAAGGTTTTATATTTTTTTTCTAGTTATACTTTTTCAAATTCTGTATTTATAAATGGTTACAAATTATATGGTGATAGTAATCAGTATACTATATTTACATTTGAGGTAGGTAGTTTTGCAATTAATTGTGAAGTATTTAATGCGTATTGTACGGGGGTTGAGCAAGGAATTAGGGGGTTTTTTAATTGTAAATTAAAAGATATTGCAGGAGAAACACCTATACCAGTTAACGCAGTATTAACTGTTAGTAATTGTCAATTGATGGGAACTATACGTATTTCACCCCTATTTTCAGGGTTTATAAATGTTTTAGATTGTGTATCATTGCCTACTGATACAATTCCAATCACGATAGTTGATTTTGACGGTTCTAGCACAGATATGAATTTTAGAAATTTTTGCGGACATATAAAGATTAATAACTGCACACAGCCAATAGATTTTAAATTTTTACTATCTGCCGGTGGTCTTGAATTAGCTTCTAGTGTTACAGCAGGTAATTTTATTTTGTCCGGAGCAGGGATTTTTGTAAATAATTCCACTAGTCTTACGTCCTTAAATGTAGAAGGATTAATGAATCAGAGTAACATAGCTTATTCTGTTGGGCAAGAAATAGGAGCAGAGATTCAATATGCAAGTTTCGGTGGAGGAGTTACTATAGATATAGATAATGGACAAGCAGGTATAAGTTACCCTATAGGTACTTCTTCTTACCCAGTAAACAATTTACTAGATGCTCTTATAATTATTGAAACTAGAGGGTTTGATACATTATTTGTTATAGGGCAACTTATTTTAGTAGATAATGATGATGTCAGTTTTATTAATATTCGTGGTGAGGATAGAGATTCAACTAGTATAATTCTAGGAGAAGGTTGTATAACAACAGGGGCTAATATTTACGATGTTAGTGTTTCAGGTATTTGTGGCGGAAGAATGAATATACACAATTCACATCTTTCAGAAATTACTGGTTTATGCGCTTCTGGTGGTGATGCTAATATAATAAATTGTCATCTAATGGGCAACATACAATTTCGACAACAAGCTGATCGACGTTTTAGTTTTGTTAATTGTGTAGGGTCAAATGGTATAGATTCTCCTATAGTTGATATTAATAGTTGTTTAGCAACAGTACATTTTACAGATTTTTCTGGGGTTTTAACTTTAAAAAATATGACTAATTCAACGCAGCATTGTGGTTTAGATATTAATTCTGGGTTTATTACACTAGATTCATCAATTACACAGGGAATGATTGGGGTAAGAGGTGTTGCAAAACTATTTGATAATACAACGTCACAATCAGGACTTACTGTTGATACCAGTGGTTTATTGCGACCAGTAGATTCACAGTATAATAAACGTATATATATTAACTCCTCTGGTACTTCAGGAACTAATTATCCAGTAGGACTAATAGATACACCAGTAAATAATATAACAGATGCTATTGCCCTTGCTGATAAATTTGGGGCAAATGAATTACACATACATTCAGATATTACTATAGCTTCAGGTAATGATGTCTCTATGAAATTAATAACAGGCCATTCTACTTTTAGAGATACAATTACATTGCAAGAAGGTTGTATAATGGAAAATACAATCTTTAGGGATATTAAGATTACAGGTTATTGCTGTGGATGGTCTACGTATGAAAATGTTCTATTAAAAGATATAGAAATGCTATGGGGTAATATACTTAATGCCATATTAGAGGGTACTATATCTTTTAGAGATGTTATATCTACTCATGTGCATATGAAGGATATACGGTCACATACTAGCGCTCCTGTTATTATTTCTATAGGACAGGCTGAGGGAAACATTGTTAATGCTTTTGGAATGTTTGTATTTAAAGATAAAACAGGAATAAATGAATTTAATACATACTTTGATTATGGTAATGTTGTAATAGATAGTTCTTGTAGCGAAGGTATTATATATGTAACTGGAGGTTGTTCTGTTACTGATAATTCAAATGGGGCTACTATTATAATAGACACTTTAAATAATTCTTTTAGAGACATAAAAGATAGGGTTGATAGGGTTTTAGGTTTAGTGCAGGAAAATTATTATATAGATCAAACTGAATATATAGAGTATAATGGTAGTAAACTTATGTCTTCAGGAAGAATGAGAACATATAGCAATGCTGATTCTGTAGGTACTGATAATAATATTGTTGCCACTTATCAAATAAATACATCCTGGTCAGGAGATGAAATGATATCATATAAAGTAACCAAGGTGTAGTATGAGTATAGCATTAGCAACAAGAGGTATTATTAGTGGTTTTATTTCTGCTGGTGCTGGGGATAGGGAACCCTATCCTGTTCCTATAGAAAAAGCAGAGATTTCCATATATGATATAAAAACGCCTTTTGTGGATGTTGTTGTTGACATAATTCCTACAATTCCTATACCTTTTGATGGGATTGTAGATTATTTACCTACAATAAGAAGTACAATAAAGACATTACCTTCGGCCGGAAGAAGGACTTTTCCGCTACCAAAAAACTTGTAAGGAGTTAATTATGATAAGACTTAATATTACAGTCGACAGTATAAGTACAGTTATTCAAATATATGATAGAATAAAGTATCAAAGGTCTGAATATGATACCGGGCCCTTCGAGGCCGTGTCTGGATTAGGGCCTACCGTTTTAGTAGATGGTGTAAGTTCTTATACAGAAACTGATACGAACGGTCTATCCTCACATTGGTATAGGTCTCAATATTATTCTACTATAACTGAGAATGAAAGTACTTGGTCGGATCCTATTTTGGGGGAGTCTGGAGATTTATTTTATAATCCACTGTTTCCTTCTGAGTTAAATTTAGGTACTGCCCAGCAACTTACTGTAAGAAGGATAAGAACTCTTACTGGTGACCCTGTCGGGCTTCGAAGAGAATATGGGGAAGAGGCTGCCTCTTCTATTCATTTTGATAATAAAGCATACGAGTTAGATGAAAAAGGATGGCCAGCTAGTGTTCATATGGGAGGAATTGCTTACAATAGTTCTACTAATCCTACCATTAATGGATACAAATACCTTAGGTTTAGTGACGATATTTCAGTTACTACAGTATCTGGTGGAGTAGAATATGGTGTAGATATCTGGTACTATACATTTCGTTGGAGTGATAGAGAAATATTAGAAGCCTACGATAATACGCCCCCACCAATACCTTTGACTGTTGATAATACGTCCGCAGAAATATATATGCTTGCATGTTCTTACGATCTTTTAACTAGCGAATTGTGGGAAGATTCCATTGAAGACGGCGCAATTATAAAAGATGATCGTACTAGTTATGATCCTACGGCCGGATTGAGAAATCGAGAACTTATGATGTCTAGGCTAAAGAAAAGATTAGATGATGCCGTTAAATCTAGTACTTTTATTTCCACTAAGGGAGTTAGGATTGACTAGGTATATAGAATTGTTATATAATAATTTTTTATTAAATTTGGAGATTAAAAATGGCCAGGAATAGAGTAAGTCCTAAAACCAAACAGAACTTTCAAAATAGAATTAGAAATGTGGTAAAAGGCTTAAGTCGTAAAGTGGCTATATATCTACAACCAGCCAAATCTGAATGTAGTAACTGTTATTATGACAAACTTACCGATAAGTCTACTGGTAAATGTAGATGGACTCCTGTACAGGCTATAGAGCAACAAGCTTTGTGGGTAAGTTCTGGGGGTCTAGGTGATAGATATAAATATTTTCTTCGCGGAAGATGTCCTATATGTAGAGGTAAGGGGTTTTTAGAGACAGTTAGAAAAAACTGGGTAGATTGTTTAGTTACATGGGATCCTAGTAGTAATGGTGCAAGTAATGATATGACTTATACTCCAGCTGGTACTGAGGGTTCTACTATTGTACAATTGAAGACAGATCCTAAATTTTTTAACGTTTTTAGAAATTGCCAAAAAATAGTAGTAGACGGTATAGAATGTAAATTGTCAAAGCCCCCAATATTAAGGGGTTTAGGTAATCAGGCTTTATTAATAGTTATGGCTTTTACTACTGAAAAACCATCCATAGATTCTGGAGAAATAATAAAGGATTATACATAATGTCATTTAGTAGTAATTTAGGAAGTGATTTAAAAAGTTTAATAGAGAGGGAGTTTTTACTTTTACTGGATAGTACTATTAAACCAGCGGTAATTGATTTAATAAGTAATGATTACAATTCTATGCTTAATAGTGTTGTTTTTAATAATAGAAGTAAATTAAATCCTAAATTTTTACAGGGTTCTTTTATTGGCAGACTAACGGATTTTAATTTTATTGAAAATACTAAGTTAGGCTTAAAACTACATATTCCGGATATAGAATTGTTCGATTTTAGTGGAGGATTAGAATTATTACAGATGATAATAGAGGGTTTGGCGCCAACGGAGTATGTTGAGATAGATGAAGATGCCAGGCGTAGACTTGGGCTTCCTAAAACTATAATTTCTTTTATGGCTGGAGGTTCTCCGGTATATTTATATTGGACTACCACTAAGTTACTAGCTAAAATGAAAGGAGAGAAAGTAGAGGTACTTATTTTTCCTTTTTCTAAAGCAGGACCACAAGATATTTTTAAAGAAGCTAATGATTTTGTAAACAATAATATTGAAGAGTGGTTATCATTAATATCTGAAAATGCATTAAAGCAGCTTAAAACAAAACTTAGTTAGTTGGAGAATACTATGAGTTATGAAATGGCATTACTTAGAAAAGAAGACTTATCTTTGTTTTATTATATAAAAGATACTGTACTAAGTGATTTTATAGAAAGAGAGGAAAATATACCTTTAGTATATATGCCTTTATTATCAACAAACACAAGTTTTGTTTATGAGGCGCTTACTGAAATGGTGCCTAAACCTACAGACCGGGGTAGAGGATGGTTATATTTTGATACAACGTCTGGTACTGTTTATGCCACCATAGAACAAAAAGACAGGGTTACTGTTTACGATTCAGATGGTAATATAATACCAGATACTGAATATATGATTGATTATGTGGATGGTAGAATTGTTACTTCGGGCACAGTTCAGCCTGCTTATGTAGATTATTATTGGAATTATGTGAGTGTAGTAGATGAATGGGCTGCTATTGAAGCAGCAGATCCACCAGTAATTGTTTTGGATATAAATGATACCGGTAAAGGAGGTTATCAGCTGGGTACCGGTGTTAAGGTAATTAGAAAAGTTGATATACATATTTTTGCGTCATCTACAGCAGAAAGAAATGATTTAGTGGATAAGATTTATAATGGTTTATACTTAAAAAGTTGCCCATTATATGGTTTTCCAAAAGGAGCACCTATTGATTATGATGGTACTTTTTATGATCGCAGAAATAATATGAATAAGGACCAAACGCCTTTTGATAGAACCAAGGTGCAAGGCCTTGTAGGTAATATGGAGTTTGATAAGGTTACAAGTAGGCATGTAAGTCTACCGTTAGTAATGAGTAGAGGAAGAAATGAAGTAGTGTTAAGTGATTTAAATGCTTATAGGTCTAAGATATCGTTTGATTTGGTTTATTACACCAAAAGTATTTTAATTAACTAACCTTTCTATACGTAGAGGGATTAATTAGATAATTAGTTCTTCAGGAGAAGGAAGATTGTTGTTAGACCGCCTCAGTTTATCAATAATCTAAATAGTTGTTGTTATAATACCAACCTTAAGTTTGTTAACGTTAATAAAAAAAATAAGGAAATAGGAGGAACAAGATATTATGGCTAGAAATAGAATAATTTATGCTTCACAAAGTGTTTGGGCTAACGGAGAAGTTCTTTACCGTGTTCAATCATTAGGGAGTACTACAACCTTTACGAGCGAGGACATAGACTAAATGTGTCCCTTACCTGGTAACAGGTAGGTAAAAACTTTGCGATATGCGGGAACCTCTTGTTAAGTTTTAGGTACTAACTGAATAAGTAGTAATAATCCTAAAAATAAAGAAAATTCGCAGGAAAGGAGTTATAATGAAAAGAGAAAAACTATCTAAAGATGAATTGACTGCTCTTTTGGGTGAACATTGCTCTGTTGGAAAAGTTGCGTCGGTAACAAGTTTACCATATAGTACTGTATACGCTTGGTATAAAAATTACAATATAGAACTTTTGCCTAGTTGTATGACCATATATGAGGAATTAAGATCGGCACAAATCTCAAAATTACATAGATCTGTTATACTTGGTTCTATTTTGGGAGATGGTTCATTGATAAAACAAAGCAAGTCTAAAAATGCTAGATTACAGATAGGTCACTGTACAAAGCAACTAAATTACTTGAAGTGGAAGAAGGAATTATTAAATCCATTTTCTACTAAAATAATTGAGGCCGAAAAACCAGGACCAAAGATCATACAAGGAAAACAGTCTTATTCCTCTGGTTATTTTTTATGTAACACAATAGCTCACCCAGATATTACAAAGTATTATTATGAGTGGTATGTTGATGGTAAAAAAAGCGTAAATACAAAAATAATAGAAGAGTTAGATCTGTTGGCTTTGGCAATCTGGCTTTCCGACGACGGTAGTTTTTCTTTAAGGTCAGAGTGTAAAACAGCACTAAGAGGATCAATAGCTACATGTAGTTTTACAAAAAAAGAAAATACTATTTTAATAGAAGCACTAAAAAAGTTTTTTCTGGGACACATAGCTATAGACTCATATAACAATACTTTGGCTTTATCGGGCACTAAGGCGATTAATAAGTTATTAGATATGGTAACTTATGTTTTACCTGAGTGTATTCATTATAAATTCGTTCCCCAACGACTGAGTGCAAAGCCCCTATAATAAGGGTGAAGGTACAGTCTGAACTTCACGGGAGACCGTGAGAGGGGGAGTCGAAGAACTCCCCTCGCCTAGAAATTTTCTAGGTCATTAAAGTAACAGATATGATTTGAGCTCGGGCATTTAGACATCGTTGACGTTGTGGATGACGTGCCTGCGGTAGCGGTCACACTAAACACCAATGATTTCGGTGATATTAAAACTTTAGCAATTCTAGCTCAGATTGCTAAGGCAAAAGCTGAAATGAGCGCTTCTGCCACGAATGACAATGCTAATCTAGTAGTTGTCAGTGGTACAAATTTAACAGAGACCAGTACTTTTCTTCATGGTGCCTGTCTTGCCGATTTTGCAGTTACCTGTGGTAATCTTCCAGGCGTTACTTTGTGGGCACCAGTACAGGAAGAGTGCTCTCTTGGTACTCTAGATAGTAATATTGATCAAACGTTGTTCATGGACGAAGTCTATGTAAACAGCCTTGAGTTTAGTTACACTACTGGAGCTAATGCTACAGAGAATTATGGTGCTGAAACTGATAACAAAATGTGGTTGTTAAATGCAGGCCGTTTTGTTAACTGGGAGTCTTTTGATGCTTCTGGTAACCCATCTACCTTTACACTTACTTTAGCTTCTGGAAATGCAATTGCAGATCTTTCTAATGGTAAGGGATTTTTGAGGAAGGATTTTAATGGCGCGCCTGCAGTTTCTGTTTATGACTCCAGTGCTACTACTATGACCAACTGGCCAGTTGTAACTGGTGCTGCTACTGCTACAGCTTTTGGATATGCTGTTGGTGCTACCCATGAGCTTACTAAGCCTGTAGGTATGACTTTCGCGGCCGGAGATAGAGTTGATGTAGCCTACTCAGCCAATGCTTACGGTACAGCCACTGCTGATACTTATTTCAACGTACTAGCAGACTCTAGTAGGCCATCTAGTATTGGGGCTATTAGACAAGGTCAGGTAGAGGTACATATTGTATCCAGCTCGGATGTTAGTTATGACCTTGCTTGGCGTTTAACTGGTTGTACTATATCAGCAGATCTTACTCGTGAGCCTCTTACAGAGCTTGGTCATCTTGGTCCATATGATCGTCCATTGACTCTGCCAATTCCTATCACTGTAACTGTAGATACTACAGCTGGTGATCTTGAGAACTGGGCAAAAGTAGCTGCAAAATTAACAGAGTATGATGGCGGTACTTTAGACGAAATCTCTTTAACTGATTTAATGGCTGAAGAGGACCTTATGTTAGTAGTTAAGGTTTATGCTCAAACTGACGAAGAAGCTGGAGGTACAGGAGCGAGTAGAACTATTGCTGCTGGTTCTCCTTTGGTTGGAGAAACTCAATTTGTTGATGGCGTTCTTCAGTCTGCTTATGCTGAGGGTGGACAAGAATATCCTCTAAAAACAATGGTTGTTGAGCACTTAAAAATCACTGATGAGGGTATGACTTTGGATATGGGTTCTAATGCTACACAGACTTTTGGTTTTAGATCCACTAATGATCTATATGTAGTTAAAGGTGATGTTACTATTGGTAATATTACTGGCGCTTTTAAGATCAGAAGAAACGGGTAATTTGAGGTATTAAGGCTAGTAATTCTGGTAGGCGGGGTATTTACCTTGTCTACCAGAATTATGATTAAAGGAGGATTTTGGAATGGGAATAACTAGTAAGGATAAGTTAAAGAAAGAGGCAGAGAAAGAAATTACAATAATGTTTGAAACAATTCTTGATTATGCCCAGGTTGCTTGTGCACAGCCTGAAGTATATAAAGCTCTGAGATCAAGAGTGCTTAGGGCAGGCAATGATTGTATAAGGGCACTAAAGGGTGTTGTAGATATGTATAGCGTAGACTATATACCTACAACAGAGGATGTTATCGAGGTAACTCGTAAAACAAACAATAAAGGTAAAGGAGTAAAAAGTAATGGATAATACTAATGTGGATTTAAGGAGAAGTTTTGATCTAGATGATGAGGGTGATATTTATTTTATAGGGGTACCTACTGCTGAGAATATTAGAGGTGCGGATTGGCAGTACAGTAAAACCTATACAACTAGTTTGGTAGAGGGTATTACTACTAGTGCTGAGATGATGGATATTTTAATGCGGCGCGGTATTATAGGTCCAGAGTTTGAACAGCGCGCTAAAGAATTAATAGGTGTTTTGAATTACAAAATAAACAAATTAGAAGAAACCACAGATATGGATTTAAAAAGAACTTTAGCTGTTGAAGTAGCTATGGCCCGAGAAGAAGTATTTCAGTGGAATCAAAGACTGAATGGTCCAATGAGCAATACCTGTGAACAAATAGCAGACGACGCCCGTCTTGAATTTTTAACATCATGTATAATTCAAAAAGAGGACGTTTCTAGAGTATGGTCTACTTTTGATGCCTATAAATCTGAAAAAAATCAACAACTTGCTATGAAAGCTCGTTTTGAAACCATGCTTTATTTACAAGGACTTGACTCTAACTTTTTAGAAAATACACCGGAAGCGGTTGCTATGCGTGAAGTAGAAACTAGTGTTTTAGACAAAGCAAGGGATGCTATGCTTTCTGCTAAAGCTATATCAGAAGAAATATTAGCTAAAGAAGAGCAAGAAAAGGCTAAGGAGCTTCCAAAGAAACTAAAGACTACTAAAATTAAAAACACTGATAAAAAAATAAATGTAGATAAAATATAGTTTAATTAAGTAACTAGTTTATTAATATAAGCACATTATGGAAGAGTTGACTTATGACGAGCTAAATAATTATCTATTGTCAATATTTACTGGCGAAAGTATAATAAAGGTAAATAAAAAGGATGAGGATGTTTTTTTGCTATTAAAACAGCCTAGTAATAGAATAAAAATGGAGGCCGCTGTTGTCTACGCTAGCAGTTACGCTAATGCAGTTAATGACGGCCTTCTTCCTAAAGATGAACTAGAAGAACTAATAAACAAACGTGGTATTTTTACAGAAAAAGATCAAAAAGAAGTAAATGATTTAAAGTCTAAGCTGGAAGCCCAGCAAGTATTATTATCTAAAACCACAAAAGTTAAAGCTAATTCAGATAGAATAAAAAATATAATTTTAAATATTAAAAATAAAATTAATGAGATACAATATAAAAAATACTCAAGGTTAATAATGTCAGCAGAGACTAAAGCCGAGGAAGATAAAAATATATTTTTATGTCATCGTTGTGTTTATGTTCTTGATGAAGATTCTTTATACTGGAAAGATAAATTAGCTTTTGGTAGTGAGAAGGATGTTGTTTTTAAGAATTCTGTGTTTTCAGAGTTTTTGTCTTTTTATTCTGGATTATCGCAAGAATTAGTTAGATATATAGCTAGAAGTAATTTGTGGAGAATTAGATATATAAGTAGCATTAAGTGTTCAGAGTCACTTTTTGGTGTACCTACCTCTGACTACTCTAACGATCAATTTAATTTAGTTTACTGGTCTAATTATTATCAAAATATATATGAAATGATGCCGGAAGATAGACCTTCTGATATGGTTATAGATGATGATGAGGCATTAGATTCGTATATGACAGTTTACTATAAGGAAAGGACACAGGACGATGCTTCTAGACGAAGCAAAAGGAGTATAGGCGGTAAGATGTCAGCTTTTGATAAAGAAGAAGTAATAATAACACGTTCTAATGAATTATATGAAGATATAAAATACGATAAACCAAGAGAGGCCCAAAGGATAAAAGACCGGACTGTTATAAAAAAACGTACCAAAAGGCGTTAGTTTTATTTAAAAGAATTATCTAACTATTTTAAAGTAAAAGGTAAAAGGTTAATTTCTAAGGAGGAACTCGGTCTTGTCTACACATAATCTTAATATTAATATTAAGGATTCTACCACTAAAGGTGGTGGTTCTGTTTCATCCCCTTCCACTATATCTAGTAGTACAACAAACTTTAGGCCAATGGCCCAAGAGATTGCTTCTTCTGTAGAAAAAGCTATAGGAGCAACTAGTAAGGATTTAGTATCGGCTATTGAAAAACTACTTAGGGTGCATACCCAAACTGGCGGATCAGTAAATGCTGGTGATTACAGTGGCTTGGAGAGAACACTTAGACAAATTCTAAAAGAATTAGGTACATCAGATAAAACTAGTGTAGAGTTGGTTGCTGTCTTAAGGAATGAGTTTAAACAGCTTAGAGATGACATAAAAACTAAAGTAGCTGGAGTTCCTTCAGGACAGACTAAGTCAGTGGAAATAGTAATAGACGATAAAGGTCTATTGGACAAAATAAAAGGAGCTTTGTCTTCTGAACTAGATGCTAGTTTTAAAAAGGGCTCGAAAGTACTTACAGACGGTTTAGATGCTGGAGTTTCAGCTGTTGGTGACAACATTAAGGCTGCTTCAAGAGATGCTGGAACTGTAATTAGAGGAGAGATAAAACGAGGAACTGACGAGGCTGCTAAATCCGCTGGTAAGTACATTGGTCAGGCTGTTGGTGGTACTGCTGGTGATCTTTTAGCTAGGGCTGCTGAGGTAGCCTTCAAAAAAGCCGCAGATATTGCTGGAGGTAAAGTCCAATCCAGTATAGAAAGTGCCGGAGATAACTTAAGTACCAAAATAAATAAAGTAGGAGCAAATGTTGGTGGGGCTATAGAAAAGGCCTCAGAAAGAATGTCGGGTAAAGTAGATAGCGTTTTAAGCGCAAGAATTGGTCAGCTAAAGAAGAATATAGAATCTATGTCATCTACTATAAATGTAGACGTAGACAAAAAAGCCATTAGTGATATAACTAAACTTCTTGAACTTTTAGGTAGTTCCAAAACCGAAATAGAAGTTAGTACTAACTTAGATATAGTAGAAGATGCTTATAATAATCTTGTTAGAAAATTACAAAAAAAGCCTATAAAAGTAGAATATGCATTCATATCAGATACTACTGACGTAAATAAAGCTATAAAGTGGACTAATAATACCCTTTCTAAATTAAAGACAGACTTGACTATTAAGACTGCTGTAGGTAAGCCGGCAGAAGTAAATGCTGCTATTGACGCAATAATCGCTTATAGAAAAGAGCTAGAAGAGTTATATAAACTTTCTGAAAAACCCATACCTGCTAGCGTTAATAAACAAATTACTACTAAGCTTCCTAACAAATTACCTACTTCGGTTACTCAGCTTAGTGATAAGGACTATAAGGAATTAAATGATGCAGTGGATACCTTGGTTTCTAGACTAATAAAAGAAAAAACTAAGGAACTCGATCAGCAAAAAGCTAAAGGCAATAAAGTAGAGATTAAAAGTGGTGAGCATGATATTACTAGAATTAAGACTGCTGCTAAAACTAGAGATGTAGATGCATTACTTAATTATTCACAAGCATCTGATTCAAAATTACAAACAGAACTTACTGCCGCTTTAATAAAACTTAAGAATAGTGTGCCTGTAGCTGGCATGGATGCTTTAGCTGAGTCTATAGATAATAGCAGAGCTCATGTAGATGCTTTTGGTTCAGGCATGGTTAAAGCCTCTGACAGTAGTAAGCAGATAGTTCAAGGCACAAATGCTGTTTTAGAATCACAAAAAGACGTTACAGCTGCAACCAGTAAAACTGCTAAGAATTGGGAAGATATATCAAGAAAATTAAGTACATATAAAATAGGGCACTACCCATCAGGCGTAATAGGTCCAGGCAAGACTGATATTAATTCTGATAGAATTAGAAAAGCCAGCTCGGTAACTTCCGATAGTGATGACTTTAAGTATGTTAGAGATAACGTAGAGTTTTTAAATAAAACATTTAGTAATATGTCAAAAAACATAGTTACTACTTTGAGTCAGCAGCTAGCTAAGGGCTGGTCTTTGGTGGACGACAAATTTAAACAAGTTGGTGATCCAACTACTGCTAGGCAGTGGTCTGTTAGGATGATCAACACGGATGCAATAAGAAGTACTGGAGCTATCGGTAGTGGTGAGGGTCTAATAAAAGATTACATAAGAAAGCGTTCTTCTGATTATATGCATCTTAGTGGCTCCGATGTTGCTTTAGAGAAAATATCAGATTGGTTAAAGCATGCGTCTAAGCCAGATATAAAAAATTTAGGTTTAAGTCAGGAGTTAATTCAAAAACTAATTAAAGCACAAAAACAACCTGATACTATTAGGGAGAATAAAGATATACTAGGGGCATTGGATGATATATTTACAGCCACTGTTGGAAAAGAGACCGTAGAAAGAGAATTACAAGCCAAAGGTTTGATGCGTGTAGTATCTTTACCCGCAGCTAGATTAACTGAGCGCGGCGTTGCTACGGTAAAAACCGTTCATGGCAGTGATAGGGCCTTATCAAGAAGGGCTGTATATGATTCTGGTTATGAAAAATTATTAGGTGAGATAAGTAAAAGAAGTGGAAGTTTAGATGATAATGATATAAATAGTTTGGCGTCTAAGATAGTTCCGGCTCTATTACACCCAGAATCAGATGTTCCCAAACAATTATCTAGTGAATTATTAACCAAAGCTAAGGCAACCGGTGCTGTAGATATAAAAAAGTTGTATAAAGAGGCTGTTATTTCAAAAACAGCTATTGATAAATCAAATTTATCTCCAACAGAACTTAAACAAGAAATAGAAAAAGTTAGTGACTCTGTTTATGCTTTTTTAGATAATAGTAGTTTAGATGATTTGCCTAAGTTTTTTTCCTCTATGCAAAAAAAGTTTGGTGTTAGTACTACTGATGCAGTAAAGACTTTAGATAGTGTACGTTTTGAAAGTTTCTATGATACTATAGATAAGGTATTAAATGCTAACATTGGCACAAACAATAAACAGTTTGAAAGTCTTGTTTCTAGATTAGCTAAAAATCCTCAACACGATAAAAACATTAGAGAGTTCGAACAGGCTATAGCACAAGTAGAGCAGCTGGTTCCAGTTATTGAGCCTGGAAGACCAAGAAGGGGATTTCACCAACAAAAAGTTGTTGATTTCGATATAATGACCTCTGACTTTTTAAAAGATGTAAAACAATTAGGTCCTGATGAAGTTAAAAACGCTTATCGCTCAACTAATGTGCGTCTTGATGAAATGACTGCAGTCAATAATGCGCTTAATAAGGCAGGTATAGTAGACAAACCGTCACAACTAAAAGGTCTAAATGCTAAATATCTGTCTAGTCTTGGTTTACCTGAATCTCAGGCTAGTAGATACACATACTATAGAGGCGGTGCTGTTACAGGTACGGATGAAGAGCCTTTAACTGAGGGTACAAAGTTCCTTAGTAAAGGACTTAAAGGACATTCGCTTAGGCTATATTCCGATAGTTTAAGAGAACAAGCCCCGTTCGGACAGTTTCAGCAGGCCGGTAGAAATATAACAAATGTAACTAATGCTATGTCATCATCGATGGATGATATAGAAAAATGGGCGGATAAGTTTCCTGGAAGTAGCAGGTTTGCTGGCGGAATAACCACTGAATACCCTCAACTGAGAACTACTAGAGAACGCGATTTAATACAGTCAGGTGCTTTTGGTAAACAAGGTTATGGTTTTAATGTTACTACTGAGCTCAGGCACACTGCTGGTACTTTTGAAGATCAAATAATGATAGGTGGAAAGCTGGCAGACGCTCTAACCTCTATCGTAAAAACACTAGTATTACCTAGTGCAAAAGGATTAATGTCGATAGAGGGTTTAGGGGATAGTGCTCATGCCATAGATGATATTGAACCAAAAATACTAAAAGCATTGACCGGAGGAATAAAGTCAGCTAGTGCTGAGTACCAAAAGATATTTGGAAAAACTACAGGTAAATATGAGGGTAGAGCTGATCAGGCACTTATCGAGGACGTTAAAAAGAAAATAGCTGTAGTTAGAGCAAAGGACGTAGAAGTACAGGCTGCAGAATTAGCAGAGGTATTTGTAAATCACTTTGGAAGAAAATTTACTACTAGGTATGGTTCTAAAGGTGTTAGTATTACCCCAGGAACAGGTTTGGGGTTTGCAAATGTACCTAAAACCATGGGAGAAATGGGCTCGGAATTACTTGACAGAGAGGTTTCTACTTTTTCTGATCCTGAGTTATTAAATACTTTTAAAGTTTTGTCAGAGGATTTAAAAAAGTCTGGTAATAAATTCATGTTAGATATTTTTAAGGATCCTAGTAAAGGAATAGTTAGCGACAAAAAAGAGATAAAGTTTGAAAACACTTTGTATGAGGAATTTTCTAAACAGATAAATAAGTTGTATGGAGTAAATGTAGAAAACATAGAAGACTTACAGAAGTTATATAAAGATGTTACTGGAGGTGGTACTACTAAAAAAGTCCCAATAGATGTACGTATAAGCTCGTATGGTGCAGGAAAGCGCGGCTTACAGACTGAAGTAATGGAGTTAATTACAAACAATTTAGCAGGTACTGGTAAAGGTGGTACGACTACATTACCTACCGAATTTAGTCCAGAAGCCTATAAAAGGCTATTACCGGGCGGTGATATTACTAAGGCCAGTAGTACTCTTGGTTTTAAGGGTATAGATAAAAGTAAAAAGGCTATAACTGATGATCTAAAAAAATCTGGTTATAGTGAAGATATGGCCAAAAAAGCAGCTGAAATTGAAAGGCTTTCTAATTTTTATGTAGATGTTGAGGACGAATTAGGAAATAAGGTAAAAAGTCTAGTAGGTTCTAAATTTCTCCAAGTTATTCAGGAGCCACACGCCTTCGCTGAGTGGAAGGCTTCTGATATAGAAAAAGGCCTTAAAGGTATTAAATTAAATTTACCGGCATACGCTTCGTACGCTTCTGTTTTTGGTGAAAAATCTGCATTGATGGACGAGATTAAAAACCAAGCTGATCTTTCTTCTAGGGAACAGTTTGAATACGTTAAGGCCTTACTTATAGGAATGGGTAAAAACAAACAACATGTCCAACAAGCTTTGGACGACATGAAAACTGTTGAACTTAAAGATATAAAGCAATGGTCTGGTCATTTGGGTAGCTTTTTAATCGATTCTGCTGGTACGCAGAGCCTTCATAATACTTTATTAGATACTGAAAAATTTCCATCGGCTTTTAGTGTAAATATACCATCAGGTGGCCCAGATAATGACTTAAAAAGTGTTAAGTCTGGTAGAAAAGAACCTTTTTATGTACCAGGACCTTTAATAAGAAAGAGTTATGATGATCCTCTTATTGCTGGAGCTAAAGCTCCTGACAAAATTACAAGAAGATTACAACAAATAATAGACTACTCTAAAGATGTTGAAAATCTTCTTGCAGGATCAGATACTGATATTTCTACCGATGATATTAAAAAAGCAATAACAAATAAAGCTTACACTTTAGCAAAAGATAGCAAAATACCAGTAACAGCTGATGACGAGTTGTTTAAGTTGTACGATGCTATTGCCAAGTCTAGCAAGAATGAAGATAGAGCTAGAAATAGTGCTAAAAAGAACTATGAATCTCAAGGTACTAGGGCCTATGCTACAGCTATATCGGCTACTCTCAAAGCCGGGGATAGTACTGATGACTCTTTACAAGATATTGTAAAAACGTTTAATATAGATGTATCTAATGATACTAAATTAGAAAGGGCTATGAAACTTCTTAATCAAGCAAAAGAGGATTATTATAGTGATTTAGCTAAAGCAGTTTTAGGAAAATCTGGTGGAGTTGCTGGTTCTTTGTTTACTAGAAGAATTCCATCTATAATGGCAAAAGCCATAAATGCTGTTGTAGATAAAACCGATGAGTTTAGTTCCTTTAGTAACAATTTACAAGATATATCATCGACTTACGGTGATCTTTCTATATCAGGAATTGAGAAATTACCATCATTATCAAAGAGTTTTGCTGCCATAGGGAGTGAGCATGCTTTAAAAGTAGAATCTTATAAAAAGGCCGGGGTGCCTGTACTAAAACAAGACGAGTTGGGTATCCCTGAAGATATGGCTAAAAAGCTATCTGTAAGGTTTACCAGAAGATATACAAACGAAGGTGAGGATATTTATGTAGGTAATCAAAGAGAAAAAAAAGAAACTCTGCATAGTTTATTAAAATACTCTGAGACCTTAGCTAAAGCTAAACCAGGTGACGATAAGATAAATAAATATATCAACGATGAATTGGTTCCTTATGTGGAAAGCGTTCGTTTTCCTTTTACTGGAACTTCATCTATTCAGCCATATAAAGCCAAACTATTAAGCGGTGAGATGGGCGCCCATGCTTTAACTGTTCCTGGTATGCCTGAAATGGATTTCGCTAAATTTGATCAGGCTCTAGGGGAAGTTAAGGCAATCAGATCTTCTGCTGTGGAAAAAAGAGAGACGCTTAGGTCCAATGATGAAGAAGGTAATCAGGTAGAGATACAACGACTGACTGAACTTATCAATAAACTAAATGGAGCCATATCCGAAATACTTCCTAAATATATTGCGCATCAACAAAAGTTAGATTTTGACGGCGATGAAATAGAGGTACATACAGCTAAAACTTCTGATGCCAGAAAAGATATCAAGAAGCACTTTGACTTATTGTCTAAAGATGTTGATACTACTGCCGGAGTTTTTAGGGATTATTTTACAAACGAAGCTATGCAGCCATCACAAGGGGAATATCCACTAGCTTTTATGTATAAGGCTATGTCTAAGAAGTTCCCAGAAGCCGGATTTTTAGAAAAGCCATTCCTAGAAAGAACAGATCCTGATTATGGTTCAAAATTTAAATCTGCTATTGATGCAAATCTATTTAAAGTACATACAGGTCCAGAAACAGAAGCACTTTATCGTGTTACTAGATTGTTTGAATCTCAGAATGCCTTAGGTAAAGGACAATTGGGGGCTGATGATACTACTTTGGAGGGTAAACTATCTAGAGAAAGAAATACCCAAATGAATGAATTACTACGTTTTAGCATTCAAAAAGGAATGGACGTTAAGCACGCAGGTGAAGGTACAGTTTCTAGGGATATTATAAGAGCATTAACCTTTGCAAAAGGGGATTCTAGTGCTTTTATAAGTAGAGTAAATACAGAAGATGATTTAAAGGGCTTGAAAGAGTTTATGGAACAAAACGAAGCCTCTTTAAAGATGCGTTTCGGTGCTATGTCTACTGGTGAATTAAAAACTGAGGCTGAAAATCTATATAGTATTAAAGGGTATAGTGGTAAAATACCTACTGGTAGAAAGGCATTACTAGAAGATTTAATCTCTAAAGAGGGGTTTAGTGGCTTTATAAGTGACCTTAGTAAGGATATTGCAAACGCTATAAATAAGGGTATAAAGAAGGAGTATGATATTAATCCTACTATAAAAGGAAAACCAGTAGATTTTGATACCTATAAAAGCAATGCTTGGGAAAAGCTAAAGTCTGGAAATGCAGATCCTATAAAGAAATATTTTTCTGATGCATATATGCCTTTGCATGGGTTTACTAGAGCTAGTTCTGGTAGTGATTCTTCTAAAAAAGGACTTCAAGCTACAGTTGCGGAAATAGAATCGGCGCTTGGTGATATACAGAGTGCTAGTACAGCTGGTGGCGCCTATGCTGATATGGTAAACAGTTCGTCTAGGCGACTAGTTAAAGAGCAGGATGAGATTATAAGGTTGGTTAGGAGTGCCGGTAATCCAGAAACATTTTTAAACCAGTCGGCTGAGGAATTATTTACTCGTCTTTCTTCTGGTAATTTATCTGAGAGCCATAAAGAACTATTTTACAATGAAGATACTTTTAATAAGATGCTAGATATTACTGGGGTTAAGTCTGTTAGAAAAGACGTTGAGATGTCATTTTCTGAGGGGCTAAAGGATCTTAATATTTCTAGTGGTAATACAGCAGAAGAAAAGGAAAAAGCATTTAATGATAGTTTGAAAGATGTTACTAAATTACATCAAGTAGATCAGATTCTTTCTGTACTAAAAAGGTCTGCTCCTGATGTAGTAAAGAGTGTTTTTACGCCTAATGATTTAAGGGTTGCTGACGTAAACGATTTTAAGCGCTATGATAGACATAGAAAACCAACTAAAGCTCATAGGACCGAGGAAAGTGACTTTATGTCTACTTTTGGAAGTTCCGGTGGTTCAGGTGGGGGTTCTGGTGGCGGTAAAGATACAGGTGCTCCTTCTGATGATTTTGATGGTAATAAACCATTGCCTTTTAAATATGAAGGTTCTCCTATATCTGTGCACATAGCAAGTATAGCCGATAATCTTTCTTTTATCCAACTAAAGGATAATATAGAATATACTAAGGCCGGTACTCCATCTCTTGTAGGAACCTTAGATGACTTAGAACGTACGGCTAGTGCTTTATCTGGATACTCAAACGAACTTTCTGGTACTGATTTTGGTAAAGTTTTTAGAGCTAGTGGTATATCTTCTGGCGGAAAATACAATGACATTATTAACACTGAAGAAGATCGCGTGAGGTCACAAATAGAGGCTATAAAAGCAACTATGTTGGGTACAAAATCAGAAAGTCCAGCATTGAGGACTACTGCTGTTGTTGGTACTGGTCTGCATGAAAAGGTTCAAAGAGAATATAAAAGTAAAGGCTACGAAGCAGAGAGGTTGGTAAGTAAAGTTACTGATGTTGGAGAAATTACTGGGCATATTGATATGCTTAAAAAATCAGACAACTTAGTAACCGAATTAGTAGATATAAAAACATCTAGTTCAAATTTTATAGATAAACTTAGTGAAGTTATATCCGTTGTTGGTAATGATTTTGATGATATAATTAAACATATTTCTGGAAAAAGCAACTATACTTACCTTAGAAAAAAACTTGAAGATACTGCTTCGCAAGTTAATTTTTATATAGAGGCTCTGGGAGATGAAGCTTCTCCTGATATTAAATCTGAGGGTTGGTTTTACTCTGCTGCGGGTAAAGGCAGCGATTCCGAGAAAACCGTAGTTAAGTTTAAAAAAGACACAGAGCGTTATAAAAAAGATATAGAGGCCATAAAGGTCGCTAGGGAAGAGTTAGGACCAGACGCTGTTTACGCTAAGACAGGTTCCTTTGAGGAACTAAAAAGCGCCCAATCCAAAAGAGTTGAATTATCTGATGAAGAACTTTCTTCTTTCATGAGTAAAGCTCAACAGCTATATACTAAAAGACATAATAAAAAAGCATTTAGAGAAATAGAAGATGATATAAACAGTACTAAATCTAGAATTATTCCTGGGTTTACTAAAGGTTCGTCTCTGTCTGATGCCACTCCTAGTGATTACAGGATACCTCCAAAAATACATAGGGGCGGTAATTTATTAGATGATACTTCTAAAAATCTAAGAGAATTACAAAATCAAGCTATTTTAAGTCAGAAAGACCTAGGTGTGGAGTTTAATGACGTAACTGAATCCGTCCCTAATACTATTGCCGATCTACTAAAAAGGGCTGTTTCCGAAGGACCAGATTATCAAACGTTCATAGATGCTACTAAAGAAGCTACCGATTTAGCTAAAAGGACTGATAACCAACAGGGTCTTCCAGGTAATATGATAACAAAGGCATGGAAGGCTTATAGGCTGGCTTTGGGTGAGTATTACCTAAATAAAATAGCTGCCGCTAGGAAAGAGTTGATTGCTTTAGAGGAAGAAAGGGGTGTAGGTATGGCCCCTATGGCATATGCTAAATATGAAGATTCTATTTCTAGAATGCAGGAATTTGTTAAAAGGGGTATGGGTAAACCTAGTGATATATATACAGTTAATAAACAACATCTAGACTCTAAATTAGCAGAGTCGGCTGGAGTTTTTATACCTCCAGCTGAGTTGATTAGGCAGGCCCAAGGACCGTTAGGCGAAGATGACCAGCTTGGCGATATATTTAAGAGTATAATATCTGATGCTGAGTCTGGAGAAAGGATGGCGCCGGCTAAGAAAACTAGGGCTATTTTAGATGAATTAACTTCTGTTAATAAAGAAAAAATAGATATTCTTAATGATAGGGAGAAAAAAGACTTTGTAGATAGAATGGGCTCGTCTTACGCCAAAGCTTGGGACTTTCAAGGAATGGGTGATAGAGTAACTAGGCTGAGGGCTTCTTTAGAAAAATACAAGAAATTTAATATTTCTACAGATGAGCCAGATAAATCAAAGAATATAGAAAATATAATAAAGTACCTTAAGAGTGTTGAATCCGCGTATTTACCAGCAGGCATAGAACCAAACCCGTCTTCTTATGGTACTACTGGTACCGTTAAGGTTCCAAAATGGATTGATCCTGCTCAGCAGCAGGCCATGCATACCATGAATATTCAAAAACTTAAGGAATACTATGGTAAAACTGAAGAAGAGGGCGGCGCCAAGGTTGGAGAAAGGATGTCTTACACCACTAAGATATTTGATGAAACCGGTAATGTACTTAAAAATATAATAACTGATTTTTATAAGTATGGCGAAACAATAGACGAGACTGGGAAAAAAGTAGGTGTTTTTCACGATAAACAGCGTGATATGACGGCTATGATGCAGGGTACTCAGAAAGGGTTTCGTGGTGCTATTGTAAGGGCCGCTAAGTGGGGTGCTGCTTCTACCTTAGTTTATGGAGGTACCGCTAAACTTGCCCAAAGCGTAGATACTATGGGAGATGTAGAGACAGCTATGGCTCGGATTAAAATGGTAATGAGTCCATTAGAAGCTAACTTTGACTCCTTGCAGGAATCTGCTATTAAATTTTCTAAAAAATATGGTATAAGTATTAAAGATGTTTTAAAATCCATGCAAATTTTTGCTCAGCAAGGTTTATCACAAGCAGAAATTATCGATAGAACTAAAACTTCTACGTTGGCAGCCAACGTTACTACCCTTAACGCAAAAGATGCTACGGAGGCTTTGACCGCTGCTATGAGCATCTTTGGTAGAGAAGGTGAAAGCTCGATGCGTTTCATGGATGCTTGGAGTGAAGTTGAGGCTAAAACTGCTGTTACTGCTGGTGATATGGCAAATGCTATTAAAAAATCCGCCTCTGCTGCTAAAGTTGCTGGTGTTGATTTTGATCAATTAAATGGTATTGTTGCGGCTGTAGGGTCTACTACTCGTCAGACTGGTAATGAGGTTGGTACTTCGATGCGCTTTATTTTGAGAAGATTATCTGCTGAAAAAGGACCAGAAGAATTAGCTAAAATGGGCATATCTACAATGACGCCGTCTGGAGAACTAAGAAAGGGTTTTGATGTACTAGGTGATTTAGCCAGTAAGTGGAATTCTTTGACTAGTGCTCAAAAACTAAATATTGCTCAAGCTATAGGCGGTACTCGTCAATATAACTCTTTAATTGTTATGATGGATAAGTGGGATGATGTACTTAGGGCCGTTAGAGATAGCGTAAATTCAAAAGGTTCGGCTGAAAGACGTAATCTTGAAATTATGAATACTTATCAAAAACAAATAGAGCAAACCAAAGCAGCGGCTGTAGAGCTACAAATAGCTTTTGGTAAAGTGGCTCTTCCTGTTTTTAAGACTGGATTAAAGGGTATGCGTTTTCTGTTAGAGTCAATTTCCGCTATTCCTGGTCCAGTAAAAGTTGCCCTTACTTCTTTAACTTTGTTTTTTGCTTACATGTCTAAAGGCGGGTACGTAATAGGCAAGTTAACAGATCTTCTTGCTGGAGCAAGTTCTATTTTTAAAGAGTTTGGAGGAAATTTTGATAGAGAAATAACAAACGCCAAGTTTGAAGTACTAGGTAAGGGTCCAGGCCAAGACCTTGGGCTTAAGACACTAAAAAGAGATGTAGATGAGGCTTTACAAGGAAAAACACTAAAAGACTTTAACTCATCTTTAGGAAAAACATTATTTCTACTAAGTAATACAGGGCAAAGTTATAATAAGTGGCTAGGTACTGTGGTAGGTACGGGGGCTAAAGGGTTGGCCTCTGCTGGTGGGGCAGTAGAGAGTTTTAGTGATAAACTAGATCATCTATCCGCACTGGCTACTGCTGGTTCACCTGGCCCAGTTCTAAAAGGTGTAGGAGCATTAGCTACTGGGGCGGCTGTAGGTGCTGAAGTTACAGGGTATGCTGCTAAGAAGGCAGGAGAATTTGGTGGTGAGCGGGCTTCAAAGTTTGTAGAGGCTTTTGCCTCTAAAAATTCGGATTTAGTTAAATCTATAAGTCCGTTAATCGCTACGGTTATTGGTCTTGGGTATGCCTTTAATGGGCTAAATAATAAGTATAGGGGTTTGTTGATTTCATCTCAAGATTATGAGAAGTCTGTATATGGAACTAGAAGAGCGCAAGAATCTGAACTTTCTTCTATTAGAGGACTGCTTACTAATTATGATACCTTATCAAGTAAACTTAAAAATATACAAGCATCGAGAGATCCTAATCAAAAGTCTAGAAAACAGGAACTAGGTACTTATGTTAGTCCTCTTATTGCTCTTGCTAATTTTCAAAAAGAGGTAAGCTCTACTACTAACTCTTTAGCTACTTCAAATTTAGGATTAATAGCTGGATATGATAAATTGGGTAATGCTATTTTGAGCACCAAAGATAATCTAAAAGGCTACCTTAAGGTCTTAGAAAAGGTAAAACTTAAGGATATGGCAAAGGTGGAAATAGGAGTAGCCTCAAAGCATATAGAGGCGTTAACTCAAACAGAGGGCCCTGAAAAATGGAAGTATGAACTAAGGGAACTTATAAAAGAGGCCCCTGTTTTTGGTGAACTACTTGCTAAGGGTATTGAAGTTACTCCAGCTAAGTCTATGAAGGTACTAACTACTAGACTAAATGAATTAATAAGTGCTCGTAGTAAAACACCACTATCTACAGCTTTTGATAAAGATATAATTAAGTATCAAGGTCAGCTAGACACAATTAAGAAAAACTTTAATGAGACCTACTCTGATTTCAAAAAGACATTATCTAATATATCTACAGACGGATTAAATCCTAAAGAGATATCTAATATATTTAATAATCCTGAATTAAAGAAAGGTTACCAGTTAATGCTGGATGTTGAGCCTAGATTTAACCTCAACGAAACTAAAGGTAAGATTAAGTGGCAGGATGTTTTAGGTGCAGATGTAATGAAGAGGGTTTTTCCTGAAATGGCTTCCTCTTTTGATGCTACTTCTATATTAACTACTGCTCGTCTGGAAACATCAGGCGTTTCTAAGAGAGAGGGTAAACTACTAAGTAATGATCTGGTTACTTTTATTGATGGCGCTGCGGATAAATATAATATTGCCGGTAATCAGGCTATAGTTAGACTTAAAGAGACTACTGATGGTGTTTTTGAGTGGGTAGCTACTTATTTTAATACCAAAACTTTGCAGGTAGAAGAGCGGCCATTTGATAAATCTATGCAGAAAATGGCTGATTCCATATTTCCACAAAAAGCAATAGAACAAGACCTATCCGACCGTATAGATGCATTAAATGAGTTTGTTGCTGGTGCTGGTGCTGGTTTGCGTGGTATTTCAGCCAAAGATTTTAAAAGAGACTTTAATTTGGGCGAAAGATTTTTTAGTGATATAGCTACTACAAGTATTATACAAGGGGATAAAGGTTTTACACCTAAAAGTGGTTTTGGTTCTTCTCCGTTTCAGCAAAGTTGGGCAAAGGACTTTAAGGAGTTTTATGAAAAGCCCATGTCTGATTATAGAAGATCTTTAGAGGAGTTGGTAAAACTAAAAGCTGAAGGTTTAGATAACAAAGAGGGCTTATCTACTGGTCTTTTTGAAGAACTAACAAGATTGCAGGAAATACTGAAAAATAACCAAGTTGTTTTTCAGTATAGAGCTATATTAACTGATCTTACTAAAGAGTTTGAAGCTGGAGCTAGGGCACTTAAAGAAAATGTAGCTATAGAAAAAACAAGACAAGCATTAATGGTTGATACTGGTGGTTTATTAAAAGGTCATTTTTCCGAATTGGCTAATGTAGATTTAGGGGCTGAAAGTTATAACAATTTAACTGCTCAACAAAGAGCCCTAAGAGATAATTCAAACTTTGAGAAAGCAGCTTCTTCTTTGAGAGAATTAAACTTAAAAAGAACAGGTTTATCAGAAAATGTTTTTTCTGCAGAAAAGGCTAAGGTGGCTTTAGAGAGTATAAGGAATGTATCTAAAGGCTTTGGTTCTGTTCTAAGCCCAGAAGATATGAAAAAATATACTGAGGTTGTGGCTAGAACAGGTGATACCGGTGTTGCAGAATTAAAGATAGAGACTAGTAAGGTTGCAGATAATACTGCTGCTACTGTTGAGAGATTAGATAGGCTTATAGAAGGCCAAACCGATGATACAGAAATAGTAGAAAGTCTTTTGAGTAGTTGGGCCGATAGGTTTAGTTTAAGTTTTGGTAAAACAGGCAGAACCAAGGAGGCTCTGGAAAGAGTAGCTGGAATTAGAGATGAGGCGGCAGCTTCCGGTGATTTTGATAAAATGGCCTCAGCTAATAAAGCTTTAGATGTACTATCTAAACAGTTGGTGGATGAAGTAGGTATAAAAAAAGCTATTAGTAAGGTAGATTGGAATTATGCTATTGGTAAGAATAATTTTACGCCCGAAGAAATGTCTCAAAGGGCTTATAGTGGTGTAAACTATAAAGATTTTATAACTGAACTTAGATCCGCTCTTCCTCCAGAAAGAAAGTGGTTTGGTTTGGCAAAAGTAGAAGGACAGCCTTCTTTCGATAAAGACGTAAAGCGTATAGCAGATCTTCAGGCAGAGAATAATGAGGACACATTTATTTCTTCTAAAAATATAGCAAAAACTGCTGCTGCTAGTTCTATTTATTCTACTTTAAGCAAAAGTGGATCTAATAAAATAATAGATGCTCTGGATGAACAAATAAGTGTAGCAAAGACGGCCGGTCAAGATACATCAGCCCTAGAATCCAAACGTGCCGAAGCTCAGAAAAAAGCAGACATATATGGCGTGCTTCAGTCGTTATCACTAATTACTTCTGGTTCGACTCAGTTTGCGCAGGCTTTGGGTTTTTCAGAAGCAAATATAAAGAAAATGGGAGTAGCAGCGGTTTCCACTTATGTTGGATTAAAGCTACTAAGTAAAGCATCTGATACTGAAATGCCAGCCTCGGCATCAACTTTTGAAAAAACAATGGAGGAGGTTTTAGCTAAAAAAGCGCGTGGTGAGGATGTTGGTACCATGGATATGCTTAAGGTAAGAAGAGCCGGTGAGGCTTTTATGAAGGATGTTGGGTCAGAAAAGGAAAAATACGGAGTATCAGATGAGACTATAGCTGCCATAAAAGAACAAACAGATGTAATAAAAGATCAGGACGTTGGACCAGAGCAGGTAGACAGATTGAGTGCTATACTAGATGCAATAAAAGGTTTAAATAAAGATAAGCCTGAAGGAAAAGCCACAGGAGGGTATATACATGGTCCTGGTGGACCTACTTCTGATAAAGTTAACCTTATGGCCAGTAATGGTGAGTATATACTAAATGCCGATAAAACTAAAAAATTAGGAATAAAGAATTTAGACTATATGAATAAATATGGCGAAGTTCCTAGTTGGCTAAGATCTAAGTATAACGATGTAAGTGGTTATGTAAAAAGATCTCCAATACTATCTACAGTTGGTAGTGGTTTAACTGGACTAGGTGTATATAATGCTGCAAAGAAAATAGGCAGTATAGGTGCTGTAGGTAAAGCTACTGGGGCTGTTTCTGGGACTTTATCTAAACTAGTAGGTAAGGTAGGGTTAAAAGGCTTGTCAAGGTTTATTCCTGGGCTGAGTTGGGCAATGCTTGCTGCTCAACTTGGGTACATGTTGTTTGGAGACAGCGATGATTCAGCGCTTACTGTTCCTCCTAAAATGGCAGGTGGCGGTATAATAGACGATCCATTGGCTATTAAACCAAAAGTCTCTGACTTTCTACCAGAAGAATACAAAAAGTACATTGAGCTTTTGGAAAAAAGTACTCCACCTAAAATGGCAGGCGGTGGGGCTGTATTTGGTCCAGGAGGCCCAACCTCGGATTTAGTTCCGCTTATGGCTAGTGCTGGGGAATATATATTTAAGGCTTCTGCTGTGGATAAGTTAGGGCTTGATAGACTAAATTACATGAATACAACTGGTAAAATTCCACGATTTGCTGGTGGTGGTATAATTGGAAAATATAAAGCCGGTGGACCAGTTAGTCAAGATCCTTCTTCAGAGATAGCAAAGCTAATGGCGGCAGAATTAGGCGCTACTTTTGCTGGATATTTGGCTGAAAAAAATGCAGGTGATATTGAGGTATCTACTAACAGAAATAAAGCCGCTGAGGAGTCAAAGCTTATAAAAGACCTTATAAAACAAAACCCAGAGGCTGCTCAAAAGATATTTGAACAACAAATTAATGATATAGGTAAAACTACAACACAATCAGTAGAGACTATTAAAAAATCATTAGTACTGGATACTGATAATGAGTTTAAAAACGTAACTGATAATATTGATGATATGAAGAAAAACCTCGTATCTGAATTTGAAATAATGTCTGAGGAGGCTAGTAAGTTACAAAGAGAATTAAGTAGAATAAAGTTTGCTGAAGAGCTTAAAATGCAACTCGAAGCAGTAAAACGTGCAGTGAATGAGATTTTTTCTGCACAAGAGGTTTCTAGAATGGTGTCTGAGGCCGGAAAGCCTTCTGCTCTTGGTATGTTAAATCCTTATCAGTGGTTGAGTAAGCCTTCTAAGGCCAGTGGTATGTTGGCTGGTAAATATAATCCACAGACAGTAGATTTTGGTATTAGAAGTTTTAGTGACATGACACCAGAGCAACTTCTTGGTGGTTACCATGGCAAGAAATTATTAAATTATAATATGGGTATTGATGATTTATTCCTAAGACCTATGGATAAAGTTAAAGGTGCGTTTAAGGACTTTAAGCTTTTTTCTAAGGACTTTGATTTTACCAATCCTATAACATTTTTGAAGGGATTTAAGAATATACAAAATCCATTTAAAAATTTAATGAATAATGCTCTTTCAATGAAAGGTACTTCTGGTACTTTTGAGGAAGAATTTAAAAAATTAGAGCTAAAACAAACTGAAAAAAGTAATATCGAGTCTGTTATGAAAAAACTAACAGAGGAGAAGCTAGAACTTACTAATAGGACAGATAAAACAGATATAGAAAAAGACCGTTTAGGTCAAGTAACCGATGAACTTGACCGTTTGGCTGAATCTGCCGCCAAAGCTTCAAAAGAAATTGATAATAGTAAAGAGAAATTACGTCCTGCTTATATTGCTGCCGAACAGGCATTAAAGAACTTCTCAAATAAAAAATCAGCTTATTTAGGATTTCAAAGCGATGAGTTAGAGAAGAAATATAATATAGGTTCGATGACCAACAAAGATTTGTTCGGTTACCCTGGTGAGCTTACTCCTCGCATGGATAAGAGACAAATGAATGCTCAGCAATTCGCTTATTCTAATCTTGGTGAAGGTTATAAAAACTCTATCGATACTTTAATTCGACTACAACAGACTGTAGCTACTATTAAGTCTGATATAGTTAGCAAAGAAGGAAATAAAGCAGAACTTATTGCTAAAAGGGATATTGATAAACAAGACATTGAAGAAAATACAAATCAGATAAATTTACTAGACTCTGCAATTGAACAAGATACAATAAAGTTAAGGGCTGCTACGGATGCCTTTGCGGCATTAGGTAGACAGGTAGAAGTAATTGAAAACGTTTCCGGAGCTCTTCAGAGAATGAATATTGTACTGGAAGATGTGTCCAGTACAAGAATAACTGAAAATCTTTCTGGGGTAAAAACTTTCATGGATACCATGAAAGCCCAGTACGGTTCGTCTGATCTGTTAGGTAAGCAGTATATAGCTCCACTTGAGCGCTTTAAATATAATATATCAGGTTCTAATATTAAAGCTTCTGCTAATAAATATGAGGTTGAGCAAGCGGGTTATATGCAGACTTTAATCGGTACTGCTTTGAATCCTAAAGTAGAGGCCTTGATGGGGATGGCACTGCTTCCTCAAAAACAAAAAGAAGAACGTCAGTACGAATTTAAAAAACAAGGTTTTGAAGACTTTCAGTCTATAGCTGCTCCATTTAAAGAGGCTATATCTAATATACAAAGATTAGCAACATTTGGGGGAGAAGGTACTGATGTTTCGGCTTTAACTTCGTTTAGAGATCTTATAGATAAAGCTTTAGGTGGTATGGATGAGGAAAAGTTAAATTCTTATATAGACGCTTTATCAAAAGGCGATATGGGCCAGCTTAGGTCTATTACTCTTGGGATTAAGGATTCTTTGGCTCCAGTTATAGATGCTTTAGGTAATTCTGGTAACAAGCAGCTTGAAGATATAGCCGCAAGACTTTCAAAAAGCTTAGGTGTAGGTCAAAAAGAAAGTCCCCAGCAGCAGCTTTTAAATGCAGCAAAAGAAGCGGCTGATCATTTAAGGAACATAGAAAGTATTTTAAAAAAGCCAGATAAAGTAGAAAAGAAAGCTTCTGGAGGAAGGATTTTTGGTGAAGGTGGTCCAAAGGCCGATAAAATTTCAGCTTATTTAAGTAATGGTGAATATGTAATTAAAACAGAGTCTGCTAGAAAGCTTGGTTATGCTGTTCTCGATCATATCAACAGTACCGGCGAGGTGCCGAGATTTGCGGAAGGTGGTATTGTTGGTAATAAATATACTGATGAGGAATTGAGAGCCAGACTGGAGGAAGTAAGGAGTAGAACTATTGAGGAAAATAGACTACAAATAGAAAATAAAAAAGTTAATCCAGAATATAAATCAGCTCGTTTTGTTGACGACAACGGTATAGCTAAACAGTTAGGTAATCAGGGACAATTTGAGGATATAAACTACAATAAATCCTATAGAATATCCAGCTTAGATAATCTAAAAGAAATGTCGAATGTTTTAGACAAAGCTAGATCTGAGCAAGATATAAACGAATTAACCAGAATCTATTCTTCTACTACTGAAGAAATAGCCGCCAAAAAAGCAAAAGATGTTGCTGCCGAAAAAGCTAAACTTTCAGAAGATATGGCTAAGCAGGCAGGTATAAGGTATTTAACAGATACTGGTACTTCTGAAGAAGAAGCTAAAAGAATATCCGGCTTATCCAGAGAAGAAGTGGCTATGGAGTATAAAACAGACCAGGAAATAGAGAGAATAAGAAAAGAACGTGAAGATAAAATTAAAAACGAGAAAGCTAAAGTTTTTGATAGGGAGGAAGCATATAAGATAGCAAAATCAGGTAGTGATATGGCTTTTTCAGGGTCAAGTGGTAATAGTTGGTATGATCAAATGATAGAACACAGCGAAGCCGCACATAAAAGCGTTATAGAAAGACATTCCGAAATTAAAGACCTAGACACCAAAGGGCTAGGTAATAAACTGAAGAATTATCCCAAAATGGCTTGGGATTGGTCTACTAATTTTGCTACGGAAACGTTAAGGTTTTTTTCAGGAGCGCCTTTTATAGCAATGGCTAAAAGCGCAGGTGAGGGCCTGGCTAAAAGAAAACTAAAGTTAGATGAACAAAAAGGCACCAGTGGTTGGAGATTGGGTAATGTCCCAGAGGCTGTTTTTTCACAAGCAGTTGATACTAGTAAAAATATAGCAGGTACTTTTTCTTCAGAGAGTATTTTAGCTATGGGCAACGCATTAAAAAAAGACTATGAGGAAACAGGTTTTACTAGTACGTTAGGGAGTGTTGCAGGACCAATGTTGTCTGGTAAGTTATTGTCTGGGGCTATTGCCTCAAGAAGTCCAAAAACATTAATGGAAAAACAGGCAGAGGAGTTGACTAAACTTAGAACAGCTGCACAAGAAGCATCGGATACAGGAAGGCCCTACACAGCTAGATTTAGGGAGGCCAAAGCTAACAAGTACCAAACTAATATTGCTGAGTCAGCACACCGAGAGGCTCTTGGTATACCTTCTGCTTATGATAAATTAAAAACCGTTGCTGGTTCTGGTATAAAGAAAGGATTCGGGTCGGCTATAGATATCGGCAAGTCTTCTCTTTCAAGTGCCTGGGGAGGTTTAAGGAAGTCATATTACAGTGTAAAGTCTGGTGATTTTGCGGAATCTGTTTTGAAAGGGGTATACAAAACTACAGATGCAATAAAGATAACTACAGACTTTTTAAATAAAGGTATGGATAAAACTAGACCAATTGTTACTGGGGTGATGGATAAAACCAAAACTACTATTAGTGATATCAGTGCAAATAAGCCTAAAATTAATGATTTATTAAATAAAACTATGGGTGTTACTGGAGACACCGCTGAGGCTGTTAAACAGCATATTTCTGGTTTTTCCGGTACAGATCTAGTTAAAAACGTGAAACAGTATTTATCTGATGCTCAAGCTAAAGCTGCTGAATTAACTAGTAAAGCAGGTAGCAAGGCGGCCGAAAGTCCTTTCCTATCTAGAGCGCTGTATAAAGCTGCCGAAAGTCCTTTCCTATCTAGAGCGCTGTATAAAGCTATGGACCTTACTGAGGCCGCGAAACAACATATTTCTGGGATTTCAGGAACTAAAGTAGGAGATCTAGCTAAACAAGCTTACGGTTTCGGTAAACAAAAGCTATCTGAACTTTCAGGAACTAAAGCAAGTAGTCTGGCCGAAAGTTTTAAACAGCGTATGGCTGATGCTCAAGCTAAAGCTGCTGAATTAACTAGTAAAGCAGGTAGCAAGGCGGCCGAAAGTCCTTTCCTATCTAGAGCGCTGTATAAAGTTATGGACCTTACTGAGGCCGCGAAACAACGTTTATTTAAAATTAAAAATAAACTTACAAAGAAGGCTTTGGGAGGCCCAGTATTTTTTGCATCAGGCGGTATTGTAGATGATAAGTATAGTTATTTAGGTACTTACGGTAATCAGAGACTGACTGACGAAGAATATAAAAAAGCGCAACTGGAAGCTCCTACAGCATCTCAACTCATTGAGGAGGCTAAGAAGAATAAACACAGTTTTGATGAAGGTGTGACTCTAAACGATACTTTGCGTAATATAGACCCAAGTACAACTGTACCTATAGATAAAATGAGGTACTTTTCTGAAGCTGATAATTTTGAGTTTAGCCAAATTCGCGCAAAAATGGCACAGGGCTTACTAACCAAGGAAGAGTTAAATTCTGCTGTTGCTTCTGCTAAATTAGGTAACAAACAACCTAAGTTAGTAAAAGATCCGTTAAATGAGTACAAACAAAATAAAGCAGCAGAAAGAGTTTCACTTGAAAACAACATAGCTAATTATTTAGCATCAACAAAAGCCATTTCTCCTGAACAAGCAGGGGCTATAAAATCCTCTGATGGTTTAGGAAGATCATTAAGTATGGTTGGGGTAGGATATAAAAGGGGAGAATTAGGTGAATATATAATAACTAAAATGCCTGATAAAGGAGATGTAGTTCCATACTCTGAATTAATCAAGTCAAAAGAATATGAAAGATATAAGGCTGGATTTCAGTCATTCATTAATCCAACCAAAGAAGATAATGTACAAGATGAGTATACTAAAGCACTAGTACCTGTAATAGAAAAAGTAAAAGCTGCGGTCGCATTACCAACTGATCTCAAAAACAATCTAGATCTGTTAGGTATAAGTAGTACTAAAACGTGGTCGGGTGAAAGTGATATAGATCAAATAAAACGCCTTATAAAAGAACTTAAGCGTGCTAAGGGTGAGGTTGATTGGTATGACCGCGGTACAGGTAGTACTGGGTGGCAAGGCTCGGATGCAGACAAAAAAGCCCTTGGTGGTAGGGTTTCTTTTAACTTTCCAAAATCACGAGTAATGCATGATGGTGGTCTTATTAAGGATACAGGCCCTTATTTATTAAAAGAGGGTGAGGTGGTTGTACCAGATGCTCCAGCTTCTGGAGGTACTGCCGAACTACAAAAATCTATACTAAATTCAATATCGACTAATAATAGTAAATCTACAGTAAAAGTAGAATTTGAAAATCTTGAAAAAATTGAAGATATATTAAAATTAAAAATAGGTGTAGATGAAATTGGTTTTAATCAACTTAAAACTTTAGTTTCAGAGGGGGTTAAAGTAAAAATAGATGAGTCTTCTTTGGATAAAATAGAAGTAAAAGTTATAGGTATTCCAGAAGAAGGAATTCCAGTAACAGGGATACCTTCTTCTATACCTGTGGACTCTCCAGCTTCAATAAAATTAGATACTAGTGATTTAAGGCTGTCAATAGATGAGTTTAAAACCGCAGTATCGTCTATACCTAAAGATTTTTCTGGCGCCGGAAATAATTCTGTTGGTGCTGATATGATAAATAAATTTGATACTATATTAGAGGAAGTCAGATCACAGGTTTTAAATATAAATGAAAGAACCAACAATAATGCAGATGCCATAGAGATTATAAATTCCAATAATAATATAGGTTCTATTTTGTCTACACTCAAAGAAGATATAGATAACAGGTTTGGTGAAATTAATATGGAAAATAAGAATAATATATCCAGTATTATTAATGACAACATAACACCACTAATTGCTAAAATAAATACTAGTAATCAAAAAATAGATGTTTTAACGAGAGATATTGGTGTAATGAATACAAAAATACACTCTCAAATAAGTAGACCTTATTTCGGTTAATGGAGAGAGAATGGTAAAGGCTATAGAAGAAAGAACAGAGGCAGATAGGCCTAAAGCCTGGCCTACATTTTGTGATACTTCGCCTGCTGATTTGGCTGACCCATCACAAGGCGATCTTTCTATGAGGGATATAGAGACCTTTAGAGGTAAAAATCCTGTACCTGGAAGCGTTGCTGAGTTTATACTTAATACTTTTAATATTCCCATGGAATATGACACTTCTGGCGGAGGGCCGTTAGAAGGAATAGATTTAAAGCATGCTGATGCAATAACTACACTTAAGCTGTCCCTGATAGAAGAGTTTGGTAAGATCGGTAATAACTATGCAACTACATATTTAAAGGAGCCAATAGTAAATGAGGATGGTAAAGTAGAGTTTGTAGAGATAGGTAAAAGAAATGCTAATTTTTCACCATACATACTACATACAATACCATCAAAAGCTTTTGATAATAAAGATACCACGGTTCTTATTACTGGAAGAAAACCTCTACCTTTAAGGAAGCAGGGCGAGTGGTATGATTTACTTCAATCGGATTCAATAGACCAGGGGGTAGTTAAAGGTAATGGTGCTGTTTTGTGGGATACACACAGTATGGTAAGTAACTGTAACAAAGATATGTTTTCTGGACATGCTACTATTACTTTTAGAAATCCTCATTTTTCTAGTACGGACTATAAGGATGGTATATCTACAATTTACGATATGAATGTAGATAGAAGTCCTTTTGAAAAAATAATAGGATGGGCCTGGACCATAGAACCGCCAGAAGAATGGGTAACTCCTGAAACCAATGTTTCATACAAGAGACAGTGCTCAGTTCCTATAGAGATATCTAGACCAAACAATGATGGTAGTCCTGAATATGTGATGAGGGAAAATGCCGGGCCATTGGAAATGGCTGATAGATTTGATTCTACTAAGAAACCGCAGATAGGTAAACTGTATAAAAGAATGTATAATGCTGATTTCGATCAGAACTCCGGTGTTGATGTTTCTTGTATGGATGGGCTAGGTACTGAATTAGAAGATTCTGAATTTACTGGTACTTATGGTAACGGACAGCTCACCAAAGGGGTTGTAGTAAAGATTCCTGATGCTTTGCGATATGAGACTATTAGAAATACTACTGTGGATGCTTTTACTAGAATATCTAAGGTCTATGTTGTAGGTTTAATGTTGGATGTTTGTTTTGGTAAGCCCAAAGTCGGTATTGGTTTGGATAGATTGGCTAGTAGAAATCCTGAAGATAGGGATGTTCTAGTGAGTGCAAATAATCTAAAAGAAGTTACGGTAGCTCTCACTGAGGGTGTTCATTATGTTGTTGGCTATATAGTGGATCCACAAGATCTACTTAGAAAGAAACCATATATACGCTTTGCTAATAATTCTGATGTAAACGATTTTGCTGAATATGGAACCGGTGTTGATGGTAATGGTGTTGATTTTATAATAGTAGCAGGTAGTTCCTGGCATACTAATTTAATACTCGGAGGTTCTGGAGAAAAAGACCTTGGTTTTTGTAGTATAAACGTAGATGCCTATAGAAATCTAATAACGGGGAAAGGTGCAATTTTACCACTAAATTCCCAGTCTGCTATTCTAGTGGACCAGGTATATGCTGTTGTAGATCTCGATACAGATTGTCTTGTTGTTACAGATCCTAACGGTATAATAGAACATGATGATGGTTCTAAGGAGGGCAGGGCAAGGAGAATAATAATAGAAACTAAGGCTATGGTATCAGCAATAACTATGGATGATCCTCCCCCTCCAATGGCTGTTGCTTATGCTGGAGTAAATAAAGTAATAGATCAGACTGTAAACTTTAGAGATAGTGATCCTACCACAACACAAGATCTAGAAGCTACCGAGGTAGAAGAAGTATATACTTATATGGATGCTGGTAGTAGATCTGTTAACATAAATATGGCTTCTCTTGAGGAAGATGAGATTAAAAAAATGGCGCAGACTATATATGAGTATATAGAAGAAGATGAGGGTATTGAGGTTACTTATGTTTGCGGACCCAATTGTACTGCTAAATTAGGGGACAGAGGTTATGCTGGAGGAGTAATAAATAATATTACTTATAGTTACTCTGATCAAGGATCTTATACCATTTCTGTAAATGAAGGGCCTAGGGTTCTTGGTGAAGGTAGTGGTCTTGCTAATATAGTTGGTAATGTATACATAAAGGCCACTGAAAATATAAGTAAAGAGGCCACAGTTATACAGGATGTAGGAAATCATATAGCATACAAGGTTTTAATAGATGGGGTTGGTGTTAGAGAAGCAATTAATGGTTGTCCAGAATTAATAAGGGTAGGCGATAAAGTTAATGTGACTATAAATAATAATCCAGTGGAGATTTAATAATGGCTACTACAAGCGAGATAATACAAATACCTATAAGGGCTAGATTAGAAACAACTGAGGATATATCTAATTATTCATTATTTTCTACTAGTCTTATAGCAGAAACTCCTTATATACAAAGTATAAATATAAATAAAAGTAGGGCCCAATTTTCCACATTTAATGCGTCAGTAAAGATTAAACAGAATAAAATAGATGATATAAAAAGATATATAGTTATTTATATGGGGATGAAGCTAAACCAAGCTTCTGTTATACCTAAAATTTTTACCGGATATGTAAGGAAGACAACAATTAATCCTTGTTGGGATGATCCTAGCTATGTTATAATAAATATAATGGGTTCTGACGTGTTACAAGAGTTGGAAGGTAAAAAAATTAACAGGAGACAAACTAAATCCTTTAATTCGTGGGTTAAAATTGATGGTGTTATTAGTCAGGGGTTAAAGACTGGTAAATTTCAATTTACCAGTGAGCCTACAATAATAATCTCTCCGGCTGTTCCTGATATGTTTGGTAATAATACTTCTTCTAGTAATCCTATGAATAATATAAATGTACCACAAGCACCTGTTCCTATAAAGGAAGAAAAAAGAACTGCAGCAATTAATTTTTCATATGAAAATATTGGTATAAGTTAGGGGGTATGTATGACTAATTATTCTTATAATTTACATGGTATAGAAGAACTTATTACAGCGCCTCCAGATTATAAATACTACGCCAATCCAGGTGATGTTATAATAATGCAGCAACCAATAACTAATTATGAAGGTGATAATATTATAGCTGGGCACGGTGACTTGGTGCGTACAATAAAAATAAATGATGTGGACGTTGAGGTAATAAGAGGGTTTTGCCAGCATCCACATCAAAGTGGCCGTGATGTCGGTAAGCTAGAAGCCACCCCTAATCAATTAGTTGAAGTTAAATACACTCATCTTTTTGCAGTTACTAATAGGATATATTTTTTAGGAGCACGTAAAAAAGCAGTAATAGAGATTGGTGATTTTACTATTCATGATCATTCGTCTATGGCACAAGGTGGTCCTGCTTATGGTACTTATTTTAATAAAAATATAAAAACTAGCTAGGTAAACATAGATGACAAACCCAATAGATTGTTGTAATCTAGTAGGCAGTTTAGATTTAGGACCTAATGCTCCAGAAGGTATTATATCAATAAACTATAATAGTTCTACTGATTTATCACTGGCTACATCTGTAATAGGGGGAAGGGCTCCAGAGGTAATAGTCGGTCCTACTATAGCCTCTGTTTCTATTTCTGCCTATGCTAATACTGTAGTACATACTGATTGTGCTGGAAGGGCCGGTGTGACTATAAATTGGTTAAGAAAGTATGATTGTGTTAACAATAAAGTGTATTTTATTTTTGCTGGAGAGGGTAAATCTTACTCACAGGGTGGGGTTGGTTCTTATGTTACATTAAGGAGTTTGGATAAAAGTGTAACGTATAGGACGCTGCAAGCATCGGCTTCTTCTGGGCCGGCTTCAATTTATCAAAGGGAAATGCATACTGATAGTTTTGGTTTAGTTTATACCGGTAGGCCTTGGCCCATAGACACTTCTGTGGTTACTGATAGCCAGTCTCCTCAGAACGGAGTTTTAATGCAGTTAGATTTAGATATAATTACTGGTCTTGTTTATTTACAGAGTTTTAGTATTCAAACTACCCCAGGTCAGGTACCTATAGCTAATTATGAATTTTTATACCAAGTTGATGTTTAAAGGAGTTTAGTTATGACTATTAATCTTAATGATCCCGATGTGATTGGTATTGTGGGAGTAGAGTATAGGCTCCGAGCAGGGGCTCCTATGCCGATAGCCGGAACTGATACAGCTGTTACTTTTCACTTACATACTTTTATGGCTGAGAAAAAAGAAACAGTTACTTATACGTATACAGAAAGATTACTAGAAAGTGCTGATTTTAGAGGACAGGGCGGGGATCTTATTTCAGCCAATTTTAGTAGATTACCAGCAAAAGGTGGAAATGTTTTTTCAGGAAAGCAAATTAAAACACCAGAGTATGTTGAAGAGGATGAGCTAACTACGGCTACTGATTTTAATGTTGGTAGCCCTGTAACTATATAGGAGGTAGCGGTGACTACAGTAGAGTTTGTGGATTGTACATCAGTTAGTATATCCTATGATATTATGGGTATAGCTACGGTTTCATATACAATAATATCTAATACACCAACACTAAAAGCTTACGATCGTATTAATCTAGCTGATAGGGTATTTTCGGGTTATATAGCTTCGGTAGATTTAGTACCAATACCTAGTACTAATTTTTATGAAAACAGAGTGACTCTCATTTCAACAGTGGTATAGAGGAGGAAAGTAATGGCTTGCGGGGGATGTAGAAAAAAAAGAGAAATAAGTCAAATGAGTAGTAAAGATAATTATGATGTTTTGGGCGGGTATAAATATTTGCCAGAAAGACAACTTAAAGCTAGATTAGAAACCTATAAAAGGATAAACTGTACAGATTGTAATGATAGATATAAATGTGATTATAATATGTATACAAAATGTAAGGGAAAATAATGTAACCTTTATTAAAGTAGAGGTTAAATACTAGTTTGGAGGAATAAAATGGGGGTTATACTAGGAAGTATTACTACTGTTGATATAGAAGGCACTGATGGTTTTCAGAATATTAGTTGGCAAGTGCAGGTTAATAGCAATCGTCTTTGGCAGTTAGGTAATTGGAGTGCCTACAAAACGCAAGTTACTAAGATTTTAACAGTGAATGTTACTACATATGCTGGTGTACTTGGTTCAGTAAATCTTATACCAAACACAAGCTGTGATGATAGCACAGCTACTAAAGATGTTGTTATTTCAGCAAGCGCCTGTGGTGTAGGTGGTACTTCTGTTAATTTTAATGAGGTTGGAATGTATATTACCTCTTATAGTTACAGTAAAGGAGATCCACAGGCTTTTGGTACAGAGACTTGGGCATTTCAAAAATGGGTAGATTCTGGGGTTGTTGGTATTGACTATATAAATACCTCTGCTCCTACTTTTGTTTTACAAGGGACCGCAGAAGGTAGCTATAGTGGGGATGCCTCTAATATGGGTATAGTATTAGCTCCGAACGGACAAGTTACCGGTTCTCAAGGAAGTGTGTCTGCAGGGTTTCCAGGTTTAGGAAACGCAGATACAACTACTTATGGTATTGTTACTAGTATAGGTGGCGGTGGTTTAGAGGAAGCTGGTAAAATAGGGCAGTCTAGCGCTTCTATTCCACATCAGCCTTTGTATTTAGGTTAATTTTAAGAATTATGGGGGATTACAGGTGAAGGAATTTTTTATTTCAGAGAGATATAAGTTAGAGGTTCATTGGGAAAAAGTAATATATGAGCAAGATGGTTTAGCTAAACTAGAAGGTTGTTATCTATCTGGCCCAGTTATATCAAACGTTGATAAATTAAATGAAATAGACTATATTAATTTAGATTTTAGTAGTCAGTATATAGTATTTGTTTCTAGTTACTATATAGCTAAACTTAGCTGGGTAGGAGTAAGGTATAACGATGGTAAGATATACCTGGATAATGTAGTTCTTAAAAACAAGAACATAAATAGTGTACCTAAGTTAAATGGCAATGACTATATAGTTATAGATACTAAGAACCACGAAGATGAAAAGCATCAGTTTAACTTTAATTATGTAGCATATTTAATTAAAGATGACGGCGTATTGTATAACTTTAGGGGTAAATGATGCCTAGGAGTCCAGTAGAAAAATGCAATGTTAGTTGGGAGAATAGGGTAGGTACCACTACTAGCGGTAATCTTCCACAATTTAAAGTTGGACAGAGTGTATGTGAAGTTAATATAGAAAATATTACATACCCAGACGTTAAACTTAGTGACTTTAGGGTGTATCATATAAAGTGCCCATATAGTACACAGGCAGACATACATATGATAAGAAATACTACTATTGGTGATCCTGACTATTTTAAGATGAATGTTAGCGTTTCAGGGTCCTTATCTGACCACGTTGATACTGGAGGAATAATGATAAGGGAAAACTTTGGATCTGTATATGGCTGGACCTGTGTAGATGACAACTGTGAATATTATACAAGTGTAAGTGTAGGACAAAGATATTTTTATAGATAAGACTTAATACAACTAAAAGGAGAAAAATAGCATGGCGCTTAATGTCGATACCCAAAATGTGGATTTATACCCTGGTACAATAAAGAGGGTAACGGTGGATCAGGAGAAAATTGTTCCTGTAAATTATGAGGGCGATGAGCAGTTTGTTATCACAATAAGTACCTCTGCTTATAGTGACAATGTCAATAGGACAGCTATACAGAAAGTTTATATAACTGAATTTGATGCTGGGTGGTGTAAAAGTTCAGGGTTTGCTGGAACAGCTGGAAAGTTTGCTTTGGATGCTACACATAATAGACTAAATATAAGTTTAGATGCAACTGTTAGCGGTTCGGACGGTAATGGTTACTACGAAATAGTACTGGCCTATAATGAGGGAGGTACATCAAGGACTGGAGAAGATGTAGCATCAGATATGGAAGAAAAGATTAGGGCTCTAACTTGTGTTACTGCGGACTTAGGGTACCAGTTAGCTTATAAAAACGCATCTGTTGAATATAAAAATGGAAAACTCTGGATAGTTTCAGGTACTATAGGCAGATATTACACTGGACCATACAGGTCTTCTGTAAAAGTTGCTGCTGGAAGTACTAATGACGCATCTGTTATTCTAGGTTTTGATTTACCAGTAGACAGCGAAACTCTAGCTGGTACGGCCATAGCCGAGGCTTTAATTACTTCTAGCTATACCGCAGATACAGCTACGTTAAGTATAGCCGCTGGTACTGGTGTTCAGGCTGGTGATTGTTTAATGATTAAAGATAGTCTAGGACAAAAAGACTACTTTACAGCTTTGGATGTAACTAATAACGATATTACGGTAGCAGTAAGTGGTACTAATGGTTATACTGGTATAGCTAACAGTTATTCTACAGATAATTCTGCAATGGTTCAAATTTTAAGGGAGCAAGATCCTGAGGTTGTACCAACCCCATGGTTTAATGATATTGATATGATAATTAGATATGGGCTAAAGAATGTAATTAATTCTATAGACTACAGCAGTTAATGGCTATAGTAATTTATGATAAAAGCTAAAGGTTTTTTGGATTACCTTTGTAAAGTATTGGACTATAGGTTTTTTTCAGGAATACCATGTGTTGGTAGTAAAGTTCTTTATAGTAAAATGCGCCCCGACTTTATGCATTATGTTCCTGCAACTACACCAGAAGCTGCAGTTGGTATGGTTACTGGGGCCTGCTTAGGGGGAGTAAATGGTGCCATTTTGTTGGACAGTGCTCTGTTTATTGATATAATCCCATACTTAACAAGATTTAATATAAAATATAAACAGCCGGTTTTAATAATACTATTTGGCGTTGAGGAGACTATTTATAAAAAATGTAAGGATTTGGGAATAACTGTATTTGAACTTAATGAGGATTATAAAAATACTATGTCGATAATAGCCGAAGGTTTAGAAAATACACTTACTACAGTTTTATTTATAGATAATTGGTTTTTGACATGAGACTATCTAAATCAGTAGAGTTATTCCTAGATTGTTTAGATAAGGAAGACATTGTTATTTTTTATGGCAAAGACCTATGCAGCCAAACTATTAAATTCAACAAATCTTCTTTTTTGTATCTTGATACTGTTGAGGGACTATCGCTAGCTATAGGGTTGTCTATGTGCACAAAAAGTAGAGTTTTTGTATGTTGTACTGATGATTCAATATCTGGGGATTTGTCGATTTTTTTACAAGCTGCAACAAGTAAAAATAAAAATTTATTTTGTGTTGTGTTTAATAGTGGGTTTCATCAATCTACTGGTTTTCAGCCAACATTATTTAGTAATAAATCAGCAGCTACAATTTTCTTTAATATAGGTTTTACTTTTTATAATTTGAGTAGTCACTTCAAAAGTAATTTTGACAAGCAAAACATAATTAATTTTTTTAGAACAATGAAATCAGGACCAACGGTGATTATTATAAATATAGATAAAGGTTTAAGTGATAAATTAGTTTCTGTTTATGACGAACAAAAAGGATTAATTGCATTTAAGAGTTTTATTAGGGGATCGTAATGGCAAGGATTCATGTAAAAAATACACTAAATTCTAAAAAAGTAGTTATGTTTAATACAACAGTAAAGTCCTTGGTGCTTACTACCTCTAATGGAGATCATATGTGGCTTTTAGAAGTAGGCACTAGTCATATTGGGACTGACGGTTCAGTTATACTTCCTAAGTATGTAAATCTTACTACTTTGGAAAACCTAAACAAAGAAGTTGAGGTGATAATAGGTCAATTGTGTGATCAGATAGACTGGGAGGCATTAGAGGAGGATAGATCATCCCCATACGTATACAGTTTTTCTCCACAGGATGGAAGTGAAGTTGATATAAATACTAATGTAGCTATAACCATTAAAGATGATGTTCCGTCCTCAGGTTTAGATTTATCTAATATTAAGGTTACACTAAATAACAGTATTCAGGATTTTGATATAACAAACGAAGTGTCAATTGAAGGTGATCCTTATGAGTACAAACTTTCTTGGTACCCACAAATAAGAGTACATAAAAGATATAATTAAAGTTTAGGAGTAATAATGGCTAATATAAGTTTTACTAAAGCAAATATGACGGTTGTAGACAGCTATTTTTATATGCTAGATGATACGGCTGATATTTTAATACAAAAAACTGACGATGGTACTACCGCCTTTAGTTACCCTTTAGATACTGTTCTAATAAATCCTATAATTAGCTTAGAGCATGATGGGGTAAATTTTTGGTCGTTAGAGGATTTAACTACAGAGAAAGGTACTGCTAGTATGAGAATACGTAGATGGCGCATAGATAATTATGTTTGTAAATTACAAGATACTTTTGAGTTTTTACAAGACGCTAATCATTATTATGATTCTAGTGCTTTTTCTGTTGAGCACTACCATACCACTGTTACTGGAACTTACACTGCAGGAGCTACAAATATAGGAATAGGTGCGGGCTATCAGAATAAAATACTTAGCGGTATGACTATTACTTTAGGCCCAAACACAGATGGCTACTCTGAAACAATACAAGTATTTGATTCTGGGGACGGCTATGTAGTACTAGAAGACCCTACATCTTATGATTTTGAGGAGGGGGATTTAGCTCAATTTTACAATAACATTTGGATGTTTAATAACTATGATGGCCTTTTAAGTACTACTGGGGCTTTATATAAGTTTAATGCTTACGTGGGGTCATATTTAACTAGGTATACTGGTGGAGCATATAAAGATATAAATGCAGCTACTTTTTATAATGTTGATTCTTTTGCCACTTACGGTCCTGTAAATACTCTGTGTTTTGCTAAATCATACAATATACTATTTATAAATATAGATACCGTCGGCTCGTCTTTAGATTATTATGGGTCTATGACTATGGAAACTACAGGGTCAGCACCAACTGTTTCTGATATGGCTATGGTTGATCAAAATATATATAGATTACAAAGTGCTGACTACGTATTATCTACCATTAATCCACTGGTGTCCTCTATTTCTTTAGCGGCCTATCCTGCGATATTAACTGCTAATGGGGTAAGCAGCGCAGACATAGTTGCTTATGTTAAAGACCAATTTTTACAACCTGTTGTAGGGCGTTTAGTTACCTTTACAGACAGTGATGCTAATGGTTATATAGATCCGCTTAACTTAACTGTTAATACCGATTCAGATGGAAAGGCACAAACGTCATATACATCTGGTACCACTGCTGGAAGCATAACTATAACTGCCACAGTTAATCAAGCTTAGTGGTTAAACTACTATGGCATATGAAAACATTAGGTCTACAAAAAAGAATCTAACAAGTGATGGTAAGTATTTTTATGTGTTTAATGAATCTTCTAATGTTTTAGAACAAAGAACCAGCAAAGGAGATATAGTATTTACATACCCAATAACTGTGACTTTGGGAGTAGAAGTAGTAAGTCTAGAGTATGATGGTTTGTTTTTTTGGACGCTACAAAGGACATCTAGTACTTGGAATATAGAAATAAAGAAATGGATTATACAAAACAGTCTATGTAATCTTTTAAAAACTTATACTTTTAATAATGATTCATACTATAGATATGATTCAAATACTTTTGTCATAGAGCATTATAATACTACTTTTGCTACCACTTCTTCTGGAAATGCTACATATGTGGATTTAATTTCTTATGTTGATAAGATAGAACCAGGAGATGTAATTACTTTGGGACCAAACTACAATGGTTACTTTGAGGAGATGACCGTTACTGGCACATTGTCTGACTCATCTGTAGGGTTTAATACTTTTACTGAATATGAATATTCTGCCGGCGATCAAATAATTATACATAGAAATATGTGGATATTTAATAATTACTTTAGTCCATCTGATGGTACTGGAACTTTATTAAAGTATAAAATACCTAATGGTGAGTTATTATCTATTATTAAAGACAGCGAGTATGATAATATTGTAGCTAGTACTTTTAGCGAGGTATCTAATACACAACTAGGAACTTTCTTTTCCATACTTTACATAAAAACTAATACGTTGAAATTTTTGAATCCAAATTCTGTTTCAGTAGATACTTCTATGACCATAGATAATATAAGGGTAAATAATTCCACTATTATACAGGTATATGATATGGTTGTGATTGGAAATAGCCTGTTCAGATTACAAATAGAAGCAATGTATTTTGGAACTGACAATAGCTGGACAACATATAATTATCAAGTTTCTCCTATAAGAAATTATATAGACTCTGTTACTGCTGATATTACACCAGCAATACTTCCAGCAAACGGTTTTAATATCGCAGAGGTTAGGACCATAGTAAATGACCAGTATGCTATTCCTTTATATTATGCTGCAGTTTCTTGTACAGACAACGATGATGTAGGATATATGACGCAAAGTAAAGTATATACCTGGTTGGACGGTGTTGCTACAAATAATTATAGGGCCGGAGTTGCTCCTAAACACGTTACTATAGAAGTTACTGCTACTCAGTACTACTAAAGGTATACTATGTCTTATGAAAACATACAAGTAGCTTATCCAAATTTCTGTATAGGACCGCAAGCTGGAACTTTCTGTAGTATAGATACCTCTTCTACGCAGGCTGTTTTAAGAGTTAAAAGTAGTACTGGTAGCTTAATACGTACATACGATTTTTATCCAGCCGACACACTTCACGTAGATAGTCATTCTAGTACCTACCCATATAATAAACCAGTAGCAATACAGTATGTAGGACCTTACAATCAGAATGGGTTCTACACTGGACTTCCTTTCTATACACTGGAGAGGGTTAGAAAAACTGGTTATCCAGATAATTATTCAGATGAGTGTATTATAAGAAAATGGATACTTAATCAGGAGAGTTTTCGGCTGGAGTTAAGTGAAGTTTATACTAAAACTGGGGCATTTGATTCTACTACACCGTTTAATAGTAAAGCTTTTGCCATAGAGACTATAAAGATAGAACTGGATTGGCATGTATCTAAAAATACCAGTTTTGTTGATATAACTACAACTAGTGGTTTAGCAAAATATGATGTTATAATGATAGGACCTAGTACAGATAATGATAACATTGGCGCGGTAGAATATGTTTATGTACAAGATGTTGTTGATGATAAAACCATAGAAATAAGAACAACTGATTCATATATACCTACTAAGTATGAATACGTACAAGGTGATCCTGTAACTATATTTAAGGGCGCCTATTTATTTAGTAATTTAGGGGTGTATAATACCATTACCGCAGTTTTTACACCAACTGGCGGGAGAATATATAAACTGGATATTAAAAACTATTTTAGTACAATAGGGTATGATGATGGTGGTGTTTATACGGATGTTATAGCTGCCAAATGGAATAACACCTACGCAGCATTATCTTTTGTTAATAAAATAAATATGTTAACAGTAGATATAAGTGACTACGAGATAATTAAGTCACAAATATTTCAAGTAGTTGATGTAGATGATAAGAGCATATTAACTGTTTATGATATAGATTTTGACGGTTATACTATCTATAGGTTACAATCAGCCACAACCAGAAAAGGAGATACTTTAGACTCTTATACTAAATACACTTGGAGTAATTATAATTATCAAGAGGATGCATTGTTGCCTTATAGTTTCAGTGTGTCACTAGACATAGCTCCATCTGCGACAGTTACCAGACAGGATACTGTAAATTTAGTAGCTACTGTAAGGGACCAGTTTGGGGTAACTCTTTCTAATAAAAATATTAATTTTTATAAACAAGGTGATGCTGGTGCTTATTTTACTCCTACAGATGGGCATGAGGTTTCTGATATTAATGGCCGCGCCGAAATAACTTATACCTCATATATTTATGATGGTAATGTGACTATATCAGTTAGATCAGATGGCTCTAGTTCAAGTACTGGTAGTCAGTACGTTTGGTGTAAAAAAATTATAATATCCAAAGCTAATTTTTCAGGGCTGGTTGGTACTTCTTTTATAAAACAAAAAGTAGTTAGTTTTCCTTCCACACTATACTGTAAACAAATTAAAGAAACTCCTACTATAAATAATCTTCTTAGTGCTTATACTCAATTTAAATTTCCTGGAGGGCACGTCGGTATAGCACAAAGTGCTGGTGATGGTAAAATAATAAAACAGGCTTATATTCCTTACTTGCATAGCGCTACTGGTAGAACGGTAACAGGAGGAAGTATACTGATACCGACGTATATTACTAGTAAGAAGACAGTAAATAATTTGGGAAATATAACACAGAAAGCAGTAGTTACTAGCCAAGCTCCAGTAAGCCAAACCTATATAAGTAGGCATTATACATCAGGGCATAAAGACTCGGTCACTGTAGACCAATTTACTTTTGTACAAGAGGCAAGGCCTTCTTTTTGGTCAGAGAAAAATCCACTAGACACAGATATTTGGCTCAGATTAAGACCTTTTGCCGCTAGTCTTAATCCGGATAGTTTGGTAATAAAAATAAAAGAGTATTATTATGATGATAAAGAGGAATGGAGAGATATAACTTCTAATGGGACTATAACTATTTTTGATGCTGGCGGAGGGTTAAATGGTTTAGAGTTTCAGTGGTACCCAGAGTCTGGTATTTATTTTCACAATAATGGAATTGTATATGTTCAAATGGAAGTATATGACACTGTTGTAATACCAAATAAGATAATACTAGACTATTGGTTTATGCTGGTTCCTGATTTTAGAGCCCCAGCATTGAATAATATATACCCAGCAAGAGAAGAGTATAGTGTTGGTATAGACACAATTATATCATTTGATATAATAGATATAGGTTCAGGAATAGACATAGATTCATTTGAGATGCAAGTAAATTACAAGAGAGTTTTTCCTACTGTTACTAAAATCAATACTAATAATTATAATGTAGTATACACTCCGCCTAAAAGTTTTGATTTTGAAGACATTGTTTCAGTAGAAGTTAAAGTAGGAGACAAATCAGAATATAATAACACTCTTTTAGATACTTGGAGATTTTATTGTTCTGAAAGTACAGCTCCTTGGTTTAATGATTCTAATTTTAGTCCTGGAAGATGTGTAGAAGCCCTACCTAGAAATACAAGCAATATAAGTTTTCAGGTGTATGGTGTTGGGGACGGAGTTTCTGAAAGTATAGAGGTTACTATAGGAGGTAAAGAAAGGATAGTTACCATAGTTCCTATTGTGTATAGGTTACAATAATCTAACCTACAGATAGTAGAAGGTTTTATAAATTAAGATAATGTACAGAATGCGGAGGGGGTAAATAGTGAGTGTTCCAAATTTATACTTTTTATTTAATAGTGGGTCTTCTGATACACCATATTCAGGTTCTGGTGAAGAGGTTGGGGATTGGAAGTACATAAAAACTACAACTGTTTCAGGGTTAGATCCTGATAGTTTAGTATTTACTGGTGGTGGTATAAATCAATTTCTACCAACACCTACTGCTTCGTTCGGAAGTAGAGAAGCCACCATGCGCCCATCTGAAGGTACTCTAGTTATCCCGCAAACGTACATAGAATCGACAACTGATAATATTATGACTAACGTACCCAATGCCGGTAAAAACACCAACAGGTACGTTTTTGGCGTTTATATAGACGGTTTTATAAGTTCAAGTCTATATCTTGAGGCGTGGGACGATAATAGTTTTAGTACTACAGACCTTCCAGTACTTTCTGGAACTGTAGATTTCTCTCACTCCATGATTTCGGCAGTAAGATGCACAGAAGGAGCCCCCTCGGCTGGTTGGAATGGTGTGACTTACGGAGCAGCTAGTTCTTCAGGTACTCGTTCCGCTTATCTTTCAGGATATGATAGTAGGGTAAGACTTATAGATGCTGATAGTGCTACTAACCAAATGCTGTACTTTAACATATATGTAGAATTACCATCCTCTGCTCCGTTAATGTATAATCAACCAGTAATATCATTTAGATATTTATATATTTAAGGGTATATTTTATGTCAGAACTAAAAAATATTAAAGATTTAGACGCTGTAAGTGGGAACATTTTCGGTGGGCATAATACTGTAAGGATGGTAAATCCTTATAAGTGTTTTTTTATAGCAGAATACGCAGATGGTACTGTTGTAGAAGGAAATAATCTTTTTGATACAGGTTGGGCAGATTTAAGAGAGGGAATTACCGTTCTTCATTATAAACTGTCCACTGGCCATATAATAACTATTCCAAAGTTTAAAGCTTATATGCATTTAGTTGAAGTTTCACAGAGTATACAAAACGATGACAAATTATTTCACGCTGTCAATATAAAAGGGTTAGGAGATAATGAGGTATTCAATTATAAAATAATATTGAAACAGGATAATGTGTCTAAACATAATATAGGAGATGTTATACTTTCAAAGGATGATAAAGTTTTAGAATCGCCGTATTGGAAAATGGCGGCTGCCTAAAGGAGATAAGTAATGGCTGTTACTATAACTAAAAAACTATGGAACTCTGGTGGTTCTGCTTATAAAGATATTTCTAAAATAGTATTTACAAGCCCAAATATAAGCAGCCCTGCTGCTGCTGGGACAAGATCACATATATTACCAGGTAGTGCATACATAGGTACCTGGTATGAGGCTGTTGATTTTATGTATAGATTTCAATGGAATCAGAACGCGCCAACCATACAAGGAACTTATTTTTCACAACTATATTTATACAACCCAACGTTTACTTTTGGAACAGATACTACTTTTAGCGGTATTTCTTTATATATAGTACCAACAGAGACAAACCAAATCATATATCACGATAAAGATAATAGAGGAATTATAACTGCGGCTACAGCTTCAGGTACAGTTTCTATTGAAGGAACTACATACAACAGATACAATATAACAATTAGTGGTTCTGTAGGAACAGCAACAATAAGTGGTAGTACTACTACTGTAAGTGGGTCAGACTCCTTGTATACTTGGAAATACAGTTCTTCTGACAATAATAGCAGCGTTTTTGCCCACGCTTCAAATTCAGTTATATACGAAGTAACTAATGGCGAAGCATACAGCTGTAGACTAACTGCTTGGGATGACGATACTCATTCTACTACAAGTAATAAAATATTAGATGAGGAGCACTACAGAGCTACTTGTTTAGCTTATAGGTCTAAAGGTGGAACAAAACAAGTACCAAAGGCTGGGACAAGTTCTAGTGTATATGGTACAAACTTATTTATACATCCTCCTGGTTTTGATTTGGTTTTGAAGGGTAATGATAGTTATTATGGGGATTTCGATTTAACATACGTGGCAAACGGAGGAGTTACTGGGAGTGAGATAGGCGATTACTTACTTTTTTTGCCCAGGTTGGCTGATATGGATGATTCATTTACTGCTGGAAATTATGATTTTGTAACAACATTACATTATCAATATACATAAAGAGGGCTGAAATACGCCTATGACTGATTGGAGGGCATTACTACCTACTGTATGTATTGTTGGTACTTCTTATTCTGGAAGTAGCAAAATACCAATAACGGTAGTGATTAATAGTTCTGTTTCTGGAACAGACGAGGTACAGGTTGAGGCTACTATTGGTCCTACTGGTGTTTTTCCAGGAATGTTTAATGATAATACAGATGATATTGTAAATGAGTTTAATACATCTTTAAGCACAGGAAGCATTAGTGACATAATTAACTTTTTTAAAACCAACTTTGGTACCAGCTATTATGATAGTATGCTAGTTAAGTTTTTGGTTGGGAGTAGACTAGAAAGTCTAGAAGATTTAAGGGTTGTTTTTTCAAAACTTCAGGCTAAAGACAATTCTATAGATGTTATAAATTTTATTAGGTTTTATATAGGTGCTTTAAGTTTTCAAAATAATACAGATGTAGATGTAACCATATGGAATGATATAAGATATAGCTTGCCAACAGATATATTTAGTAGTCTTTTGGCGTCATTAAATTTTATACAAACCGATGTAGAAACTGAAAATGGAAAGGTAAGTAGTATATATATAGATTTAGTTTCGTGCGCTGAAAATATATTTATGTTACAGAATGATATTTTTTGTACTACCTCAGGTATGTTAGATTGTAATATAGATGTGCTTACTGCTAGCGGTGGTTTTATTGCTACCTACTCAGACCTTTATTCTACTAAAATGGAAGTTAGTGGTACTAAAACTGATATAAGGACTTGGAGTTTAGAGTTCGGTGATTTCTTTTTAGATGTAGAGGAATTTACTACAACAAGTGCTACTGCTTGGGTTGATATAGTTGATTGTTTGTGGAATATAAATACAGATGATAGTTATTTTGCTGTAGATGGACAAAGGGTTCCTGTTATTTTTTCTAGTATAAATAACGGCTACAGAATGTCTTATGATCCAATAGATGATTTTTATAGTAAAGACACGTTGGTATATACAGCTCATATTGAAAATGTAGTTGGGGATAGTAGAGAAAGAGACTACTATTTATTGCGCGGTTATGACGTAGCCTTTAGTGATGTAGTTGATTGGGGTGCAAATAAAGAAATTGCAGTTTGGTCTAGGGCTAGTAATTTGGCTTTTTGTCCTAATAGTAATACTGCCGCTTTTTATTTTACTACTAGGGATTTAGAGGCTGTTAATTTAGGGGCTACCATACAACCAGTAATTAGTAAAGATTTGGGCGCTACAATCTATCCACAAAGTACTTATTACTTCTATGGAAGGACTTTTAAAGTAACAGTAGAAGGAGTAAAAGATTTTGCAGGTAACGAATTAGCCCCATTTGAGTATGAATTTATTATTGAGGACCCTGACAATTAATTATTTAACCATATTATAAGTAGGGTATTGAAGATCAATTTTTAGTATTTTATAATTTAGGAGGTATTTAATATGTGTGCTGCTATAACTCGTTGGGTATCCTATTCGCCGTCTGCAGCAGGTGTGGCAGGGGATGGAAATGGTGCCGGTTGCGTAGGTACAAATGGGTATTCCATAGGTACTGCTAGTGTTGGGGATACTTTTGACATAGGTCCTACTACAAATAGATTATATCTAAGTATAGATGGGGATTCTGCTCCATATATAACGTTATATTCTGGGTCTGCTTTGGATCCCAGATTTATAGCAAAAGATATAACTGAAAAATTGCATAATCTCGGGAAGGCTGATGAGGGATACGATAATGCAGTTTGTAAGTGGGAATCTGCTTACGATAGAACCAGTGGTAATAACTACGGTAATAGATTTAAAATTTATTCAGGAACTTTGGGGTCGTCATCAACAGTAGTGGTTGTTTCGGGCACAAATAGCGCTCACACGACCCTAGGGTTCGGTACCAAGGTAGAGGAAGGAGGAACTGTAAATAAGACTACAGGGGCTCCTAACGGCTTTAGTGGCGATGTTACTGTTTCTGGAACATACTATGGGTTTTTAGACGAAACTTATAAAATAGTAATTACAAATGATAATGGTGCTGTGAGGGGAATTGCTACTCCTACTAAGGGTGGTTCTAATACCTATGATGGAACTATGACTACTGGTGGTTTATTTACAGCAACTGCTGACATTCTTTATACAATAGTTATAAACATAGCTAATGGTTCAACCATGGGGGCTGGTACAGGAAATGTTCCTACTATGACATGGACTACAGGTGGTTCTGTGGATGATTCTACAGCTTCTGTTGAGCTGTTATATGTAAATCATTGGTATAATGTAGGCACCAAGGGGCTAATGGTAAAATTCTCAGATGCAGTATTTTCATCTGCTTCTCCGGCTTGGACTATTCAATGTTATAAACCAGACTATACAGACGGTACCAATGTTACTGGTGCTGCTGGGACTGCTCAATATGCTTGGAGTTCAGATAGAGGCGATGATAGTAGCTCTGTAGGTACAACCAGCTCTGGGTCTTTTACTCAGTTTGGGCTTAGGGGTTTACAGATTAAATTTAATCCTACAGGTGGTGGTGACAATTTATCAGCAGGAGATCAATTTTATGTAATATGCTCTGCTCCTAAACCAAGTGGTTATAATATAACTAGTTTGAACTATGGAAATGTTACTGTTAGTACTGAAAGCGATGTTAAGTGCGTAATGTTTGAGGTAGAGTCTGGGGCAGTAGAAGTTTCTACAGTTAAGTTTGGACTACAGTCTCACGGTACTTTTAATCACCACAATGAAGGAAATAGTGATACCTTCTTTCGCTTTGGTACTGTTGGTCCTGCTAATACAGCAGGTACTGGAACTAATGCAGCTACTGAGTGGTATCCGAATGTTACAGCTCAGGATATTGATAGCGACACTCCTCCAGCATATTTATATTCAACTAAAGCCAACTTGGCCGAGGTATCTACAGCTGACGATTCTCAAACTGTTGGAAGTACAGGGTTAATAAGTGACCCTATTTGGATGAATATCAGATTGGGTTCGGCTGAGACCGGGGCAAATTCTTCAGTGAATAGTCGTTTATACTTCGACTATAGTTAATAGTTTTATATAATTTTTTATATAATGTTGACTTTTGTACAGCTAGTGCTTATGGTATAAACAATATGACATATAAGGAGGACAGAAGGGACGCCTTCTGACAAAGCACTACTTTGTTTTGTCTAACTTCTTTATTTTTAAACTCAAGTAGGAGGATAGAATGGGTATAAAATTAACATATGACTTTATCAAATCTGAATTTGATAAAGCAGGGTATGATTTAATAACTGATCATTATATAGCTTGTAAATCAAAACTAAAATATAAATGTGGTAATGGACACATACATAATTTATCGTGGATGGATTTTAGTAGGGGACACAGATGTGCTTTTTGTAAAGGAAACGGTAAGTTAAATATAGAGCAGATAAGAAAAGCTTTTGATGTGGAAGGGTATAGATTACTTTCAAAGGAATATATAAATAGTAAAAATAAACTTGATTATTTATGTCCTAAAGGGCACATACACAAAATAAGCTGGGCTGACTGGAATAGTAAGAAATCTAGATGTCCTTATTGTAATGGTAGGCCTATATACACTATAGAACAAATAAAAGAGTTATTCAGTAAAGATGGGTATGAGTTATTATCAAATAAATATATAAATAATAAAACTTTACTAGATTTTATATGCCCAAAAGGGCATAAACACAGTATATGTCTGAGTTCTTGGTTACGAGGAAGGAGATGTTACCATTGTTTTGGTAATGTAAAAAAAGATATTAATGACTTAGCGCATAGTTTTTCTTTAAGTGGTTATACTCTTATCTCTAAAGATTATGTTGGTTGCCAAAGTCCATTGTCTTTGATTTGTCCGAATAAGCACAATTATACTGTTACTTTGGACAATTGGAATCATAATGGTTCTAGATGTCCAAGATGTGGTAATGGCGTATCAGACGAAGAAGATTATTTGATTAATTATATAACTTCTAATATTACTAACATTGAGTGTCGTAATAGAACCATATGTTATCCAAAAGAACTAGATATAGTAATTCCAGAAAAAAAGATAGCTATCGAATATTGCGGACTTTATTGGCATTCCGAATTAAATGGAAAAGATAAAAATTATCACTTAAACAAGTTAAATATGTGCCTAGAAAAAGGCTACAGATTAATAACTGTTTTTAGTGATGAACTTAATAACAAGAAAGATATACTATTGTCAAGGTTAGGTAGTATTTTATCTAGAGATTTTTTTATTAGAATATATGGAAGAAAATGTAGTATAAAACCCATTACTTCTAGAGAAGCTAAAGTTTTTTGTTTGGATAATCATATTCAAGGCTATGTAAATGCATCAATTTGTTTAGGTGCTTTTTATAATGATTTGCTGGTGTCGGTTATGACATTTACTAAGCCATTGCGTTCGAAGGGAAATTTAAAGGATAAAAATGGGGTATTGGAATTATCTAGGTTTTGTTCTAAAATAAATCATAATGTTATTGGAATAGCTTCTAAATTACTAAAGTATTTCGAGCGCAACTACGAGTGGAAAGAACTTTTTTCCTACGCCGATAGAAGATGGTCTGACGGAAATCTATATGAAAAGATAGGGTTTGACTTTGTAGGAAACACTAAACCTAATTACTGGTATTTAGATAGAGATTCTTCTAATAGAATTCATAGATTTGCTTTAAGAAAAACCCAAACTGATCCAAAAGATCAAACTGAATGGGAAATTCGTAAGTCCCAAGGGTATAACCGTATTTGGGATTGTGGTAACATGAAATTTGTTAAGTATAATAAGGAGCTACAACATGCGTAGAGGGTGGCAGGCAGAGCTAAAGGACGGAACAATTATCAAAGAAACGCAAATGGAGTGGAAAAAAGTACCAAAGAAAGACATAATTTGCCTATCTCTCTTGTACGACGGTAGAATTTGGAACCTACCTAACAAACAAGCCTATTTTGTTCAAAATAGAGCGTCAATGGTTCCTGGTATAGAAGAGTCTTTTCAAGTAGAACAAAGAACTATTGGGTTCTACGAAGGAGCGACCAAAGTTCATTATATAGTAGATGAGCTTACAGGACAATTTACAACTAAAGTTCAAGATAATAAATAATGACTATTGTATACAATACATGCAAGTATTGGCAAGAGAAGGACCCGCGTGTTTGTGTTTACTGGGCTTCGGTTAGTACTATATGTACTTGGGAGGGAGAAAATGATATAGAAGGCCCAGGCCAAGTGGTTCAAAAAGAAAGAGCCTCTAACTATCCTTATTGTAATTTAATAGGCACATCACTAACATGCAATAAATTTACTTGGCCCGAAGATAGTGATGAAGATATTTACCTACCAAAATGTATTTTACCAAACCCCAAGACTCACATTTGTAATAAAAAAACAGGTAGAAAATGGGTTTCTGTTGTAGAAACATCTGATCCTGAACAACAAACTACACCACTATATAATCATGGCCCAGAAGGTAATCTTAGTCAGGTAGAAGGAAAGTACTGGTCTTTTTACGATATTAGTGAATACAATGACGGGCAATGTGATTCAAATGGAACTTCTGTTACTTGTTCTGGGTATTCTCCTAGGAATATTTCTTATGATAACATAGATACTTCAGCTGCCACTGAATCTTGTTTTGTAGATGGAGAAGGGCTAGTTTATATACTTCCTATAGTATATGAGGTACTTAATATTAGGGCTAAATTTTCTACCTGTTTATGGTGGGACGGTAGCCCTGTTTTGTTTGAATTGGATGATGTTGGAGAAATATTAAGTTTTGATAGTAAATGTACAAATGAGAACTCTGTGGTAGATCCATATAAAACAGGTAAAGATTCTAATAATCTGGTACAGCATAAATGTAATGGCTGTAATGATATGTGCCCTAAATATACAGGGATTTGTTGGAGATACTGTATAAACGAATATCTTAAGCCCGGTGATAAAATACTTGCAGAGCAAATACAGGAACTTAGATACTATCTAAGAATGGAGACATGGGACGAAAAGAACTTTAAATCCTTGTTTTATGATGACGGTAATATATATTCTTGGGAAGGGGATATTGATACTACTATTGACGACAGAGGCAGTAAGGTATATAAAATTCCGGCCACTAGAGTTTATATAGAAAACTTTGATCCATTTACCATAGGTTATGATCATATGGTTTTGACGGCAGGAATTCCTGTTGTAAATGGTCCTCCAAACTACCCATCACTTATAAGAGAGTTGAATCATTTACCAATTGTTCCTATAATTAGAAACAGGTTTAATATAAACGCTTACGGTGATAACTATATAGAGACTACAAATATAATGGGGGATGTTCCAAAAACGCTACCTAATGGTGATATATGGAATGAGAGTTTTTTTATATACGGATCTATACCAGATATAACTGATGTTTATTTAATAAACATAAACGACCCGGATTTAAAATACGTAATTCCCAGGGAGATTTTTGAAAGGGATAGTATGTTAGATGTAAAGTTAGTTCTAGGAAATAACTACGATGCTTTTTATTCTAGATTGAGTAGTATATTAAATCTGCTCAGAGTACTATCTCCAGAAAAAATGAGATTAAACGTAAATGGTAAACAAGGTAATACTTTTATATTAGATGTTCCTATATATCCTGGGGATAACGAGGTTGTTGCTTTTGCTATTATTAACGGATTGTGGGAATACAGTAAAGTGTCGTTTGAAAGAGTAGTAGTTGGAGGGATACTGTTACAAAAGGAATTTTCAGCATACGGGGATAATAAAGCGTTGGGCCATTGCCCAAACTTTGAAAAAAGTTTTAATTTTTCTATACAGGAAGAAAATGATCTATTGGGCGATAGTTTTGATCCGGGCGGAATAAAGTTTGAATTTGTGCCTTTCAAAAATGCCGGAAGGGCATGGTCTGGTTTTGAAACAGAGGTGGATTATATATATAATGATACAGTGATTGAGTATGTAGACTCTGACCTACTTGGTGATTTTGAAGATAATGCTAAACAATTATTATCTTACAAACTTCATGTTGGCGAAAAAGAACTATATATGCCAGACATCGATGAGATACAAGTGCTTGGGAGCGGACATCTTGTAGTTACATTAAAACATATAGATATAAATAATGCAGTATTTCCATGGTCATTTGAAAGCATAGATGCTATTGTAGAAACCAGTAATTATACAATGGTCACTGTGGCTGATGGAACTGATTATAGCTTAATGCCAAACCAAATTATTGTTTTTCCAGAGGACTTAGATGAGTATGTGCGATTTTGTCTTGATGGATCGATATTACGCTTTAATAAACTAAGAACATATCAGAAAAGAAGTTTTGATGAGGAAGCGTCTATAGATTCTACTTTCTTTACAACTGAGGGATTAGGTATAGAGTATGAAAACCAAACACTTGTGGGTATCACAGGGGCCCTAGAGCAGCAAGGGCCTTTGTACAGCCATACTGGGTTTATGGGGCCTGCCACTATGACTGCGGTATTCAGGGGACCTTCAGGGCGTTCTATAGGAATAACCAAAACTAAGATGGTGACTTGGGTAAGGCAGCCGTTGGCCCCGTCTGTAGAAATAAAATACGATTGGAAAGCGTACTATAAAACTTACTATAATATGCCAAATTGTAGTTGTACGGAATTTCCAGAGGGATACAGTGAGGTTGCTGCCGGAGATTTATCGGAAAAAAGGTTTCAGCCGCGATGTGGTGATCATACATTAAGAATTAACATTGATCCAAAATATTATGATGTTAATGGTAATCCTGAAATTGGGCCTATGTGGTGGCCTTATAATAACTGCGAAGCTTACCAGTTTTATGAGAATGTAACACAAGGAACAGCTGCGGCTTTTGATGTTATGCCTAATTTTTTACCAAACGGGGAGGGTAAGTACGAGCATGGCCAGCATGACCTTAGGATGTTAGGACCAAACGATCATTATGGTTTTGAGGATGACTTTTGTCTAATTACAGTTGGATGTCCTTGTGGTCTAAAAACATATAATCAGCATAGACACAGCGGTAATATTTTTGATGGTTATGGTTTTATTAGAAGCGGGTGTGATCCTTTAATGCTATCTACTTGGAGAAATGCGCCTTGGATACTTGGTTGGCAAAAAAACATAAGTGATACTGAATTATTACCACCTTTTGGGAATGCCTCTAGACCGTTTTTAAGAAGTTTTAGATCTATGGATCGTATACAATACCCACAAATAGATATAAGTACTGTAAGGTTAGAATGGAAGTGGATGCCTGTGCCGATGTACTTTACTGACTTGAATCTAACCAATACAGAGCCGGACACGTTCATTAATTATACAAGCGCTTGGGGACCTAAACCTATAAATCCGTTTGCTTTTATGTTTTTTAATTCTACAGTCGAAAACATATTATTGAATGAAACATTGGACCCAGTAAGCAGATTTACATTTGATCAAGTATTTAGAAGTTATGGCGACAAGCTAACTATTTATCCTGAGGGTAATGGGGATTACAGAACAAAGGCAAACCCATGGTATGAGTTTTTGCCTTACCCAAATAATACAGATAGAACTATACATTGGGCCTGGAGGGAACAGTATAAAGAACTTAAGCGTAATTCTGATATTTCTTTGGGTGTTTTAATGGAAAGTGCCTTGGACGAGTCTTCAAATATAATTGGCCCATTTAAAAACTATGGTGGTTCAATTAAAGGTAAATTTTATTGTTTTTTTATAAAGCAGCCAGAGTATAAACATGATAGGCTTTTACGAGAGGTTACTATAGTATGCAATGAGGGTACACACATTATACGGTTTATTGCTCCAATAAAAGATGAACACACTGGTGTTTACACCACATTGGCCGCAGTTAAATTGGACAACGGAGCAGAAAAGTATTTTGATATATATTCTGGTCTTTGGGCTGATCCAAATGATCCGCCTAATTACGAAAGGTTGGCTAACGGTGTTTCTATGGATGAGCTTCCTGATAGTTCTGGGGGTGGGGTATACGATGAGATAAGAAACCAAGTGTCACCTCCTGGAGGTGGGGCTAGTGTGGTTGTTTGGCATGATTCTGATACTAAAACCTATTCATTTTCTAACGGGCTTGTTGCTGGAGTGTATTCCGCTAATCTGTATACTAGTGAAGGTACATCAGCAACTTTGGATGATAATAAAATAGAGCTTGATGGGCCAGTAGTAGTAGATCCAGATACAGGAACGCAGGTTAACACTGTAATTGATACCTACTATAATAGGGGTTTACACATAGAATTGATACCAAGCCTTTTTACTTATCTGCCAATATCTATGGTTTATGTAAATCAGTTTAATGTTTACGTTGGCCCAGATGAAATACTAAATGATTTAGTTTTGAACGCATTAATAGGTGTTGGAGAACTAATGTATACAGATGACACGTTACTAATGTCATACGAGTTTGACAATAAACAAAAAACAATAACAAGAGTTAAAATTACTTGTATGTTTGGGTATAAACAGGGAGAACCGCCAGTTTTAAACGAGGCCGGTGGATATGAAAAAAGGGTAGATACTTTATATCATTGGCCAGCGTTTGATATATTTATTTCAGCTGATAATTCTGATAGTAATTGGGTTAAGATATATAGTGAGCCAGATATAGAGTTCTCTGATTTTAATAGCCAAACTGCGGTTAAACAAACTAGGACATATAATATAGATGTAACCAGGGATTATTTAATTTTAGGAAGTACAAAATTATCTATAGTTTTTAAACAGGAAGTATTAGATGAGGAACTATATAAAGTTATAGATAATAAGGAAATTACTTATAATAGTGTATTTGAGATATCAGGAATATCTTTATACGAGGCTATTTTTGTAAATGCTGAAGAAACTATAGAAACATATGAACGAAAATACTATGTATCTCACGGAGGATGCGGAAATTTTCCACCACAAGGCCCAGCAGAAATTAGTTATTTTCACAAACCTGTAGACGACGTTTCAATTGCTAGGCAGATGGATTCTCGCTTAGGACTACTTAATATAAATGGAGAAGTAGTTACTGGTTCTGAGGTTGCATTTAAAAGTATGAATAAGTGTAGAGGTAGGATAGCGCTTCCTGTTGAAAAAGAGTTTACTAGGCTGTCGCCACCAATAAGCAGGATGGAAGCTAAACAGTTTGAGTGGTTTAACGATTTGTACAATGAAGGTGCCTCTTATTTTAGTGCCAAAAACGAAATACCGGCTCCGTTGAAGGATATATTTAGGAGCAAAGGTCTATACTTGGGTATAGGTGGTAACTGTGAGTTTGAAAATACATTATTTATGAGACTTGCTTCTTTAAATACCCCCGATAGGTATAGTGCACCAGGTCATAGTTTTCTTCCAGTATCATATAATCCAACTATGATGATTGCTTGCTGGTTAGAAGATCGACCTTTTATGTATGTATATACTGCAGTTACAGCAGACTCTGTGCCATCAGCAGATACTATGATTAATGATCTTAAAGAAAAAGGATTACTACCAGATGAGGAATATCAAGGATTATTAATACGGGACTACGTTACTGACCAGGAGCATATTTTGGGTTTTGGTACATGGGTAACAGAGGCAGGAGGTCCAATGTCAGAACGTGGGTATGAGCAAACAGGAAGTCATATAATATATGAAGGCCGTAGGGGAGATATGGCATATTGGGTAAGTGAGTATAGTAAAGTTTATGATAGAGAAACTAGATATGAGGTTTTTTCTACAGACCTTACTGATTTAATTCTACCTTCTGCTCCATATGCTATGTTACATTTTCCTACATCCAGTGAGGGCTGGGCGTCAGACTTTAATAGGAATTGGTACAATTATTTAGTGTATGGCGGTATGTGGACAGGAACTGATCCTTCAAACGGTGGTTGGTTACTATGGAATCTATAATACTAGGTAGGTATAATGTTTAAACTAGAATGTAATAAATGTGGAAAACTAGATATAGTACTTGACCAAATGCACACGGTTTTTGAATATATAGAGAAATCTAAGTTTGTTAATACTAGTAAAGGTATTAATATAGACGAATACCCTGATTATATGGTATATGCTTGTTTGAGTTGTGGAGAAAAAATAAAAATGACTCTAAAAGATATAGAAACTAAAACTAGTTCTGTTCTAAGAAGTAAAGCAATAGAGATTAAAAAGAACCAGTTACTTAGAAGTACTGTGCTTAGTAAGATAGACCCAGACAACGGTTTAGTTTTTTGTGGAAAGTGTAGTGGTTATGATGGTGGTGGTAACTGTTTGGTGGATGTAATTAAACTCTGCAAGTTGAGGAACTACGGTGTCATATAATTATCTAAAAAAAGCCAGGTCTATAAAGAATTCGTCTTTATGTAGATATGATTCTTTGGATGGGTTTACTACTAATTTCAACAGCAATGGTAATGTTGATGGTTGGACCATGTATGATAATATATATATGTATGGTTGTTGGTCTGGTATTTTGTTTGGTTCATCTTACGAAAGAGAGTGTTATATAGGAAGATCTGATGTTTTTTCATACCTTCCGGCAGAGGATTTTTATTTAATATATATAATGATGAAACTTACTGTGCATGAGGCTAATTCGTCAGCTGGAAAATTTCCAACTAAAGGTAAAGTTAGGTGGATTACTGTGGCTGACACCGTGTGGGATTCCAATAAGGAGCTTGAGTTTGATTTAATAAACGATGATAAGTGGCATTTATACACTATAAATATGGGGCCAGCATCATTTTGGCAGGGCAACATAAACAATATTAGGGTTTATCCTTTTATAGATGGTAGGAACAAAGACAGTTTTGCTATCAAATATATAAAAGTCAGTTCAAAAGATTCTTTTTCCTGTACTAATACCTCATGTTCTTACTATGAAAGTTATGTACACAATTGTCCAGGAGTAGGCCAGAAAGGGTACTGTGAGTCTGGAATAGGTATGGGTTTTTACTCAACTGTTTCTGATGTTAATGATGCTCTACTTGTCAATATAAATGGGTATGGTGATGAAATAGTTAGGTTGGGGACAAATAATAATATAAGTGGCGCTGATATTGCTAAAAAAATATCTAATGCACTCAGTAAAATAAGCATAGGAGGCTATGCTTATTCTGAGGTAGAATTTACTGAGTTCAATACCATAAAGATTATATCTGGGAGCAGTAGGGCTGACTCATTAGTTGTAGTAAGAGATAACCCCGCAGCGGAAACTCTTGGTTTTTTTGATTCAGATGGAATTGATATATCAATAAAGGAGTCAGGAATAGATCCAGCTTCTGGTTTTGATTACGCTGCTTCTAGAAAACTACAAGCTTTTGAGATAAATAAACTTGCTATGGATCTAGACTACCCTGTTTTTTATTTAAACCCGGCGCAATATGTAGTTGAAGGTGGAAGACGTGATTTTGAGGAATCTACTACGGCAAATATAGGAGAAGGAACTCATACTGATATTGATACTTATGATCAGTTATATAATAACGGCCAAACTATTGTAGACATGTCACATCCAATAAGTGATAGCGGTAGGTTGACAAAGATATATGTTAATGGTACTGTTGTTTCTGGTGACGAGGTACTTGTTTATATAATCAGACCGTTGAAAAATGGAACTTTCACAGTAATAAAGGAATTTCTAATTGTATCGTCGATAGATGCTGTTTATACTACTAGGCATGTTACGTATAGAATAGACTGCAATGAGCTAGTCGATAAAGGAGATGTTATTGGGTTATATAATATAAATCCAACTGTTCCATATAGCTCATATTTTAGAAAGCCAAATGCTACATATTACCAGTTTGATGGAAGGCCTTATGATAGGTCATTTTCACGAGAGGTAATAAATGCTGCTAATACTGCACATAGTTTGACTCTTAACTATGATACAAGTGTTGTGGTTGATACATTAGGAAGTGCGGAAAATATACAGTATTGTTTAAATTTTGATGGAACTAGTGATTATTCTAGTATTGCCGCTCATTCTGATTTTAGTTTTAAAAATAGTAATTTTACTGTGGAGTTTTGGGCTAAAGTTTATGTACATAGGAATAATAATGGTCTTTTTGGTTATGGTGGTACTTCTTACGATTGGAGCACATCCACAGGTTATCAGTATTTGCTATACTTAAACTCTTCTGGTGATTTAGCTTGGCAGTGTAATGGGGGTAGTATAGTTCTTAGTGTTTCTAATAAGTTTTCAATAAATACATGGCACCATGTCGCCGTTGTTAATGATAATGAATTAAATAAGTTTAGGATTTTTGTTGATGGTAAGATAGTTATAGAGAGGGCAGTAATAAATATTACTCAGACTACTACTCCAACTAAATTTACAATAGGAAGTTATACAGATTTACGTTATCCAATGAAAGGTAGGATGTTTGGGTTTAATATATCTGTAGGTATTGCTAGATATAAAGCTGCTTTTGACGAAGGGTTGTCTTATCAGTTGTCCAACGTTGATCAATATACTAAATTTTTAATGACTACTTCAGTGCCAGTTTTTGGTAATTTTGATCCTGGCCCTTTAAATACTCCAGGCATTTTAGGATTTTGTATTTATGCTCGTGGTGATAGGCGACAGACTGGGGCTTTATTAGATATAGATCTTGGTAATAGGGTTAATATAAATACTGCTTATTTGTCAGGAAAAGAGCTTGAAGATACTTTTGAGTTTAATATAGCTAGTTGTTTAGATATAGGGTGGCAAGTTGATTTGTACGGCCATAATCATATGCATGTTATAACATACAGTTTACAGCCGGCCTCGGTTGCTTACCATAATAATATAGCTTACGGTTTAGGTTGTCTAGATGATGGTATAGTTACAGCTGATAATGGAAGGCAGGGGGATAGTTATAGCAATGCTGGAGCCAATGGCGTAGAAACTGTAGGCAGCCATGCTTATTTTTATGTTAATGGTGACGCAGAGTGGGTATATCAAAGTGTTTGTGATGGTAAGCATGAGTTTTGTACTCCAGCTACAGGGGCTAGTACTTCTGAGTTTGAAAATGACCCTATTTCGTTCTTTTTACTTTTTCCTAATAATGTTTTTGTAGATATACATAAAAGTATAATATATTTTAAAGAAGCACATAATTTTAGATCTATGTCTTTGTCCTACTATTTGGGGCCTGGTCATGGTGTTGGTAATGCTAATATCCCAACAGCAGGTTTTCAATACGTACCTAACTATACCTCTATAGCTATAGATGGAATTAGTTATGAGGCGCCAGGGTTTTATGAATTTCTTTTGGAGTATCAAGGTAAAAATGATTATCTAAAGGAATATTTGTTCAGAAACCCAAGCTATGAGGTTGCCCCTGAGTGGGATGACGGTATTATAGTAAACGGTGGTTTACTAAAAGCCCAATATTTAACACAATGGAATATCATAGAACATAATTTTAATCCTGTAACGTGTAATGGTTTTTGTATTCATACGGATTACCACAAGAGCACAAAGATAACAGAGATGGAGCTATATAGTAAATTATATATAGAGCCTACACTGATTGACAACATATTTATGCGTTTTTCGGACTATGGTGACTACTGGAAAACAGCGGATTTTGAATCAGATCCTGTTTATAATACTAAAATATTTTCTAAGATAGGCGCTGCTCCTAGGTTTATTAATGTTGAGGTATCATCTCAGGTGGAGTCTGAAATATATGGTCTATGTTTATATACAAGTGATGATATTAAATTAGAAGATTGTAATAGTTCTATTTTATTAACTGGTACTAAAACTGGTGGTTTAGGTGATATCAATAAAGTAGAATTTGAGAATGGCTACGATAAACCTTACGATTTAATTGTAGATTTACCTGTGGATATTTACGAAGGAAGGCAGTTACTATCTTGGATGAAGCTGGGATCTGAGGATGAAGTATTATACCCAGAAATAGGTCCTGGAGGAATTATACGCAAGAATAAAGATTGTGATATTTTAAATAGAGATTTTTTAGTATCTATAAATTGTCCTACTTACGGTCTTATTAATTTGGCAGCAGGTAAAAAAGTTTATGTAAAAGAAGACTACGAAAATTGGAGTTACTACAGTGTTATAGGAACTGATGGGTCATTAAACTATACTCCAGCAGATGGGTTTAGGGAAACTATTATTACTTTTTCTCCAACATCTGATGACTTTATAAAAGTAAAAGTAACTGGCGGAGAAACATATGTAAGTAGTTTATATTGTACAAGTATTACAGGAAATAGGGTAGATATAAAAAATGTTTTTTATGATAGCGACCCTGATTATACAAGTCAGTCCAATAGGGCATTTCATACAAAAGGAGGAGACATATCAAAGCCTTTATTATATAATACTGATACTTCTGCTTATATAGATTTAGATTGGGTAGCTGATAGTTCAGAATACGATGAGTTTGTTGTTGTGAATAATAATATAATTATTACTAATCCTCAGGTGTTTCCTTTTTTAGCAAAAGTTTCTACAGTTTTTGTTCCTATTTTGAATTTTGAATTTTCTTTAGATTTTTTTATGTGCGCTGATAGTACAAATTCCAGCTATGCTACTGCTGATTTTATTGTTTATTTTAAAGACAGCAATAATATTAATATTTTAACAATAAACTATAAAGACGCTAGTGCAGTAAATTCAAATATAGTTCAATATGTAACTGATAAGTTTGGCACTTTTTTATTAAATGCAGACCCTGTAACTATAAATAAAGCAGATCGTAATACGATACATGTAACAAGATCAGGTAATACTTTGGTGTATTCTTTGAATGGCGGGACTGAGTATAGTGGTTACTTTGCTCCATCTAATTATATAAGTAAAGTACTAATTGAAGTTAGTACATCAAGTTCTAGTACGTATCACTACGATTATCATATTATAAATTGTCCGATTTTAAATGATTCAAAAGCTTTAGGTATAGAATTGGGTGCGGGGTCTTCAATTAACACTATAACATTTAAGCACTACAATGATCCTAGTAATTTAAGTGATGCTAATTATATTATAAATACTTTTGAGATATATACTAGTTCTGACAATGGCGATAACTATATCAAGTGGTCAGATGCTGATATAAGGAAGTTGAATGGCCCACATGATGTTTGTGTAGCAATAGATTTAGAAAAACGACATAATTTAGATTTTATAAGAAATTATGGCACTTTATCTGACAAGTTAGACTTAAGACTAAATAGTTCCATGCAGTATTCTACTACAAGTGATATTGATGTAAACAATGTGGTTTGGGGAGGAATGTATAAGACACTATACTTAACTTTTAATGACGGGGACTACAGAGATTATTCTAAGAATGAGATTGAGGTAACCACGCTTAATAATGGTGGTTTACATCTAGTATCTTCTCCTGCTATTGATAATTATAGTGTATTTTTCAGTTCGCCTGATAGTTCTAGATTAACTATTCCACATAGTGACTATGGTGATCTTTTTAGAATAAGAGGTGATTTTACAATAGACTGGTGGCAGTATCATGCAACAACACCACAAGAAAATGTTTCTGCAATAACATTTAGTACCGAAAACCTACGGCCTAATGGCTTTACTAATATGAGACTTGGGTATTACAACGGCGGAAACATATACATGTACCTAGGCCAGGCTGGAAGTGGTTCAATAAATACTGGCCCAATTAGCTATAATATATGGGTACATTATGCTATTACTAGGCACGGTAATTATTTTTATGGTTTTAGGGACGGGGTTTTAAAAAACTCATGGTATGAAGTTGCAAATCTTGATGTTGGAGAAGATAGTCCTTATTACTTTATGCTTGGTGGGTATAACCACGGTTGGTACTTTTTTTGGCCAGATTATTGGTCTTATTTTACAGGAAGCTTGGCCAGAATACGATTTGTTAATGGTCAGGCTTTGTGGACAACTGATTTTGATATTGGTGGACTTACTTACGCTGATCCTCTTCCAGGCCCAAATGATACTAGGTGGGTTAATTTTATAAATGTTGCAGTAGGGGGTTCCAATAAAATAATTAATAAAATAGGAATATACCCTGATATATCTGTACCATATAGTCTTGGAGGTACATACAATTCCGATTGGGAATATTTGGGAAATAAAGTATCAAACTATGATACTGAACAAATAAACGTAGCATTAAATGCTTCAGTAAGTGGATCTTCCAGTGTAGTCATAGACAATGGCGAATATACTATTTCCTGGTCACCAAGTAATGTAGTTAATGGTATACACACAGAGTACGGGTATAGTAATTGTTGGGGATTTATGTCTAGTGACACCACCCCCACATTAGACATAGATTTAGGGGACACATACACAATTGATACTGTTGTTATTTATCATGGTATAGGTAATGATGTATCTTATCTAGTTACTGATTATATCATAGAAATTAGTACAACTATATCTGGAAGTTTTACTGAGGTCGTTAGTGTATCTGATAATGATGCTTTTGTTGCTTATCATAGGTTTTCTCCAGCGGAAGCAAGGCGTGTAAGAGTTACCATATCTGATTATATTTCCGGTAGTGATTATATAACTATAGATTCTTTAGGTACAACAGTTCTTATTGACGGTGGGTTCTTAAGGGAAGTTCAGGTTTTATCTGTGGCCGGAGGTGGTGAGGTATCTAGTGAGGATTATCCTATAATTTGTGTAGACCTAAGAGAGCAGTTTAATGTTGTATCCCATTCTGTAATTAATACCAGATGGGTTAAATCTTGGATGTCTGCTCCATATATGGATGCTTTGTGGGATAACAACGAGCAGTATTTTAAGTATTCAAATAATGTTACAGATGACCCAAAAAAAATTACATTTGTTAGTAAAACTTTGGATGCTTTTGTTTATTATTCTTCGGTAGACTCTTTTACTTATACGTCAGATACAACTACTTACACATTTAGTTCAAGTGAGTACTTGGAGGAAGGTTTTTATAATGTTTCTTGGCAGGCGTATAATGTTACTGATTATAATTTAATAAGTTTAAGGTTATATAATGGAAGTGATGTTATAGATTTATTTGCTGATACTTTTTCTGACGATGTTTGGGCTTCACAGCTAAGTACGTTAACTATAAATAGAAGTTGCAACTATTCAGTTTTAGGAGTACTTCATAAAGAAATAGATGGTAATTGGGGAGTAAAACTTCCGTCTATTTCTGCTTCTTTTAGTGAAGGAATAAAGTGGGTTTCTATTAAAAAAGACACGGCTACTGGTTATTCTTATGATAGGGTTTCAGAAAATTATGGCCCTGATTATATCGATAAGCTTCTTATTTACGGTGATGTTATATACAACCCAACAGAGTATAGTTGGTGGTGGCGTTCAAACATTAGTGAATTAAGTAACGATTACATGGAAGTTGTTGAAGGTAGAAGGGCTCTAAATATAGACTATCCTACTTCTTCTGGTATAGATTTTGTTGAAATTATAGAGGCTTACCCGTTAATCAATGACGTAAGTTGGTCAGAGATGGATATGCTTAGTTTTTGGTTATATATAGAAGATGTAAATAGATTGGATATGTCTTTTGGTACCATAGGGTTTGGTAATAAAAAAGGAGCATACTATTTATGGCAATTAAAAGATATTGTACTAGAGTCAGGATGGAATAAAGTTAAACTATATTTTGATAACTATACTGCAGTTGTTCCTATACCTAATAATTTTTTAGACAGTTCTTTGAATTTTAGAAATAAAGAAATACCGTCTTTCGGTATTATGTATAGGGGGGTTGGAGAGGCCTTTAGTTTAAAACTAGATACTATAAAAATAGAACGAAACCGTTTTGAAACAGATGTTAAGTTTGGTAAAGGGCTATGTCTTACTTGGAATGAGTGTTTGGATATACCTATATCAGATTTAACTCTTACCCAAGGGTCTATAGAGTTTTGGGTAAAACTTTATTGTGATTACCAAGGGCAAGATGTTTTTGGTGCTACTATGTCAAGGACGCTATTTACATTAATATCTAATAATAATGAAGTAATATCTTTGGGAATAAAAGGGTCTGAGTGGTTTGAGATTGGGGTCGGTGGCGCCAAGACAAATTATAATTTTTTAAATGCATTGGATGTTGAGGAAATACCTGACAAATTTTTTGTAGAGCGTAAGGAGCCAGTTCATTTAGCTATGGTTTGGTCTAATGATGGTAGTCATAGTGATAGTGGCGCCACTGTTTGTTTATATATGAATGGCGAGTTAGTTATTTTCAGCAAAACTACGTGGGAGATAGAAAACTGTAAAAGCGCATGTTTAAGGCTTGGTGGAGGAAACACTGTTTTAGCTTATAACTCTGATTCTGAAGGAAGTGGTATTTTTGATAATTTAAAACTGTATAATTATTGTAAAACCTCATTTAATATAAACAAGGAAGATATAGATAAAGATATTAAAATATCAGTTAATGAGTTTTTAAAAATATCTAAAGATGGTAATAATTTTTATGGTGTTTATGACGGACAACTTCCTTTAGTTTATGAAGGAGTTCCAGTAGGAGAAAAGGCAGTTTTATACATACGTACTAATAAAGACAGCAGATTTAAACAAAGTAAAAATACTGCAGATTTGATGGTGTCCTGGTTGGTAACTGTTTAAAGTAACCATACAATAGTAGAGGGGTATAGATGGTAAGTTTCGGAGAAGATGGAACAATAAAAGAACAGGAGTTACCAACTGAATACTTTGATCAAGAAGGTAGTTTTGTTGCCATTCCAATATACAATAATAATACTTTTTCAATAAATGCCTATGCTATGGTTTATCCTACGGAAACCAAAAATAGACTTAAAATTACTACTTCATCAGGAAGTAACTACTATGATGTAGAAGACACTACGCTAGTAGGTAAGAGTTTTAACAAGGCATATAGTTGGAGTTTAGGTCATTTTGAAAATACCTGTGTAAGGGATAATTTTATCTATCAAACAGGAAGTGGCGGAAATTATGTATCACCTGTCTATGATTTTATAGATAATTTTAAAGCTTCTTATTTCTATTTAGATGCAACAATAGCTAGCGGTACTAGTTGTACTCTTGAAGTTATGGGAAGTGATATATCTCCAGAATCCATTGAAGAATTGTACATTCCTACTAATTTAGGGATAGTTTTATATAATACTAAAGATAACTCAATAAACACATTAACTAATGAGTCTCTTACTGGTTCTACTAGTAGTGCTATTGTAAGTGTTAATAAAAATAATGGTGATATTATTACCGTTTGTTATGTAAATTATTATTCACACTGGCAATCTAGAGCATATAGATACAACAGAAATGGTATATTATTAAGTAGTACTGATGGTTATATAATCAGTTACTATCTAAAATATGGACTTTCTTATTTTTTAGAATCTGTTGGTAGGTATGGTTATTGGGGGTACGGAAAGCATTCAGCTGTAGATAGTTCTGCTTTGTATGTCGATGGCAGTAGTATAAGGTCGCTTATACACATTAGTGCTGACTTTAACACATCCATTTATGAATTAAACATGGGATACACTGATTTTGTACAGGACATGTCTGCTGATTTGTACGGAGATGGTTTGTGGTTTATAAACAAAACAACTAATAGACTAATACACCTAAACGGTGTAGGAACCGAAACTGTAGGGTTTGTATTAAAAAATGCAAAGGCTGTTTGTTCTGACATAGATGGTGGTTGTTGGGTGTTTGAAACCTCAGAGAAAAAAGTTTTAAAGTATAATAATTCTGGTGACTTATTATCATCTAATACGTTAAACATAAATATAGATGTAATGAAAAGTGATTTTTATGGTGGTTTTTGGTGTTCTGGGGCTGAAGGTGTTTTTAGGTTTAATGGTTCAGGAGGAATGGTTGTATCTAATACCGCTTTACAAGGATATAATCGTATGTGGGCTGGCAGAAGAAGTATAGTACTGCAATCTCTGCCTAGTAATTATGATGGGTATACAAATAATTTTGATAGAACTCCAATTATAATATTAGATACTGTTACTGGAAACTTAAAAAAAACTATTTATTTAGATGAATATACCAATGTAGGAATACCAACTTTTTTTACATTGGACTACACTGAGGATACTACAATAGAGTTTCCTACAAGGCAAGATCAAGTGTGGGGAGAAAATGGAAGTTTGGTTTGGAAAGAAGTAAATATAAATGGTGAACTATTACCTAGAAATAGGTACTATAGGGCAAAAATAAGTTTAGAACCAAACTCAACTATTTTACTTCACGATACTTTTGTAGATGGGTCTAATTGGCAGCATATTTCAGGGGATGCTGAGGATTATTCTTTAGGATATTTGAAACAGCAGGGAGCCGGTAATGTTGTAAAGACTAGGACTATACAACAGTTTCAATTAGGAGATTGCTGGGAAATGAGCTTTAAATTTAAACGGTTAGGGGTTACTACCTATATCAGGCCTGTATATATTAGCGACAGTAATATGTTGTATTGTACAATATATGATTCTGGTATAAGTAGTTATATAGACTTTTATGTTATATATAACGGAGTTACTACTTCTTTATATAAAGCTATATTTAGTTCTACTTTTCATATATTTAACTTTGCTACTATATGGCAAAATATTAAAATATTTAGAAGTGGTCCAGTTGTTGGGATAAAAACATGGAGTGAACTGGAGGTAGAGCCAAAATCTTTTGATTGGACATGTAATTTTGGGGATAAAATACAGACTTCTGGTTATTTTGAAGTATATCACTATGGCGCTACTTATACGTATTTTGACGATTTAAAAATAATAAAAAATATATTCTCACCTTTTGTTGAAAATATAAAAATAGGATCGGTGGTTGAGTTGGACAATATACAACCAAATGCACATAAAGATATTTTTGTTAAGTCTGCTTTTTATTCTACAGGAGATGAGGACTCATATATCAGTAATATATTGGTTAGTCAGAGGGAGATTGCATAGTGGTTAATTATAATTTAATAAACCAAGGTATTTTTTCATCTATTACCTCGTCAGGTACTGGAAATAAACAACTTACTTTTGGTGAATTAAGCCTTTTGTATGATGTCGATACTGGTATTTCTGGTGTAAATATAATAAATACTGATGTTTTATACCTACAATTAGATATGTCAAATAGGATACTTTTAGATAGTGTTGGTATTCATATAAGCAGTAGTGGGACTGAGGAACAGGTGTTAAGCAGTGTTAATTTCTACTATAAAAATACAACATCAGGAACATATATTACGTGCCATAAAAACTCAGTTACTGATTATTATTATGTAGATATAATTCCAGATAATTTTTCCCCAAGGTATATATTAATTACTGTAGAGAATATAAGTTGTACTATTTATGAGGTTGTAATTAATAATGATGACAGTATAGTAAATTTTGGTATAGATGGAACTGATGCTTATAAGATGATAGAACAAGGAGTAGTAGATTCAATAAAAATATTTAATAATAATATTATAGGAACTAGTGCAGTTAATGCTTATGTGTCAATTGATTATAATGATATAGGCTTAGAAGGATATGTAAAATTGTCTTCTTCTTTTGGTGGGCCTTTTTACGGTTTAGACGATGGTGTTATTATAGATAGTAATTATGGTGATATGAAATATACATGGGATCTTGGAGCATATGATAAAACTAATTATTCGATAACAAACAATGGTGTAATTTTGGGCGCTATAGATTATGATTTTACTTTTGAGGAGATAAATGCGGGGTATATAGATATAGCAAGTGACGGTGTTACTTTTGTGTCTGTTACTAGAGCTAATAACGTTTATTGTAGTTCATATACGCGTGGAAAAAAATTATCAGGGTCAGGAAAATATTATTTTGAGATTGAGGTTATACTTAATTATGATAATGGTATATTTATAGGAATAGGAAACGCTTCATCTAGAATAGTATACGATAATTATGCTGGTAAAACTACAAATAGTTATGGGTATTATACTAATGGTAATAAATATTATAATGCGGCAGCTACAAGTTATGGCAATTCATATACAACTGGTAATATAATAGGATGCGCAATTGATACAGATAGTGGTAAGCTTTGGTTTTCTAAGAACGGTGTTTGGCAAGCTTCTGGCGATCCTTCTGCTGGTACAAACCCGGCGTATAGTTCTATAGCATTCACTGAATATTATGTATTGTGCACGGCCTTGCACGGGTATAGTTTGTTAAGACTTAAAGGCACTACAAGTAGTTTTAGTTATTCACCGCCAAGTGGATTCAGTCCAATTAATATACCAGTAATTTCTGGAACTTACACATCTCCAGTACTTTCTTCTAGTAATTCATCTTTAGGGTATCTAGTAGTTGACGGTATAACCGCAAGTGGTACTTCAATTAGTTATTCAGGAGAGTCGGAGGATATAGAAGTTAGAAGTAGCGATATTTCCCCCGTTGGAGTAGAAGAGCTTTATATGTATTATGATGATAAAATACTAAAAGCTGATATTTCTAGCGGTGTAGTTACTACTTCTTGGAAAACAAGTGTTCCAAATAGTACATATAGAAATTATACTGCAATAGATAATAAAAGAGGAAGAATTGCTATTAATTACCACGGAGCCTCTCCGTATAATGGGTATATCTATGTTTACAACAGAAGCGGTACACAAGTAGCATATACCATTACTACTAAAACATATTATAGTTTTGATGTTAAGATGGATTTTGATAGTTACGGGGGTCTTTGGGCATATGGGGTTGGTACTGCAAATAACTGTATAACCCTTTTACATTTTAGTAGTGTTATGTCAGAAAAATATAAATTAGTTTTTTCTGCTGACACGATTTATGATTTGGCAAGTGAATTAAATGGTACTGGTGTTTGGTATACAGACAAAATAACTAACAGGCTGATGCATCTTAGTAGTACTGGGGCTACATTAAGCTCTATTAGTCTAAACACTCCTAGAGCGCTGTGCGGAACAATAGACAATGGATGTTGGGTTGTTGATAACTATACCATGCTAGCAAACAAGTATGCTTCGGATGGTAATTTAATTTTATCTACTAATTTAGGAGTAGCTATAAATAGATTATGTAGTGATAATTATGATGGATTTTGGGGAATAAATTCAACTACTTTGTATAGAGTGGACAGTTTAGGAACTGTTGTGTTATCGAAACCCATTGTTGGGGCATATAGAATAACATCTTCAACTGATAATGTGGTGGTATATAGTAAAGCATATAACTACATTAAAGTTATAAATAAGTTTTCTGGCAATACTGTGTTAGATTTAACTGTTACTGGTAATCATGCTCCTCCTGATATATTCTTTTTTAATACAACAAACCACCTAGAAAATCAAAATACTGGGATAAAATTACCACTATCTACTGATTCGGTGTGGGGAATATCTGGCTCGTTGGGTTGGGATGTAGTTAAAAGAAGTGAATATTTTTTACCGTATAAACGATACCACCAAACAAGAGTTACCCTAAGATCAGACAATAACAATGTGCCTGTACTTAATAAAATACTAATTCCACCAATAATAAAAATACAAGATATAGTACCACAAACAAGTAGTAATGTTTACATACAATCTAATCTACCAAGTGATATATCAGATTTATCTGGTTACTCAGTTTTAAGTGATGTGAATAAAAACACATATATGGTCTTGGGGACAGATAAATTAACTACTACATTTACTATTCCCGATTATTATACATATGGTTATATAAGAAGTACAATAATGACTAATAATACCGGTAAATACTATGTGGAATTTATCATAAATAATACAAGCAGTCGTGGTTCTTATAATTACAATGAGCAGTATTTTGGAATAGCAAAAGACGCTTTTAATTTTAATACTACTTTGGGTAGGGATGCTGCAGGTTTAAGTTATAGTTATTTTTCAGGTAATTTTGGATACAGTAATCCACCTGGTGGATTTTATGGTGGTTATACGTTTTTATATGGAGATAAAACACTAATCAACAGTGATGTGATTATGCTAGCTGTAGATGTTGGTAATAAAAAGCTTTGGTTTGGTAGAAACGGTGTTTGGTTTGATGGTGGTGATCCGAGTACTGGAGTAAATACTACTAATTATTTTAATGATATAAAAGTAGGACCTTACTATATTGTTTGGGGTTCTTTCTATACTAATGACAGTGTTACATTGAATTTTGGAGCTACGGAGTATGCTTACGAACCACCAACGGGTTTTGGTGGGCTTTTTGGTCCTGTTGAGGAAAACTCAGCTATTTTTGAAACTAATATTAAGTGTTGGTGGGGGCTTGAAGAATAATTATGGTGAATTACATTTGGCATAATGATGATTATAATAAAAGAATAATTAATACTATTAACGGAGATTTAGTTGGAGAGGATTTAACTAATTTTCCAGCATTAGTTACTTTATCTGGTACTAATTATGATGATTTATTTGAGGAGTTATTAATCAGTGGTAGTATTTCTTATGCCACATGGAATATATCTGATAAAACAGCGGATGTTGCATTATCTGGTGGAGATTTAATAGCTACTTTTTCTACAACCGGTTATGGGGGTGTAAGATCTACAATTAGTAAAACTACAGGAAAGTGGTATTTTGAATTTGTTCGCACTGGTACTATTGAGGCTGGTTGGGGTATTTCCAAAGCTGCTGCCCCATTTACTTGGTATGTTGGATATGACACAAATGGTTGGGGCTACTATGTTGGTGGCGGAAGTAATGGTAGAAAAGTTCATGCTAATTCTTTTACTGAAATAGGGACTTATTTTGCAACTACTGATACAATCTCCATAGCTTTTGATGCAGATGCCGGCAAGTTTTGGATTGCGAAGAATGGTACTTGGCTTGCTTCAGGCGATCCAGCAAATGGAACTAATCCGTTATTTACTGATACAGATATTAGTGGGGGTGTTTTTGCACATGTAGCTGCATATTATGATTCAACATTTACTGCAAATTTTGGAGCATCAGAGTTTTCTTATTCAGTACCCAGTGGGTTCAATGCCGGGTTGTATGAAATTACCATTACACATAATAAACAAAAGATAGCTATATATGATTCAAACAGTAATCAGTGCTATACAGAGATAGAAAGTTGGGATTCTATTAATGAGGTAGCATATCTTTGGGCTAAAATCCCAGCACTTTCTTCAGGTATAAATTCTAACTTGTATTTATACTACGATAATACAGCAGCAGACAATACAACTTATATAGGAGAAACAGGTTCTTCCGCGGCTCAAAATGTATGGTCAGGTTATTCTGCGGTTTATCATATGGCCCAAGATCCCTCTGGCGGAACAAATTGCATATTAGATTCAACTTCTAATACTTTAAATGGTACTACCTATGGTTCAATGACCGCCAGTGATCTGGTTGAAGGAAACATAGGAAAAGCCATAGATTTTGATGGCAGTAATGATCATATAATTATTCCTCATAATACTGTTTTTGATTTTGGAACTAGTGATTTTACTATAAATTTTTGGTTTAAAGTGACAACACTTGCTACTAGAACTCTATTAGCCAAATATTCTGCTTGGACAGGTGCTGTGGCTTTTGATATAGAGCTATTCTCTAACGGCACCATTCGTTTTATTGCTGGAAATGGGGCAGCAATTATTATAACTACAACTTTTCCTACTATTTTAACAAATACTTGGTATTACTTTACTGCATACAGGAATGGTGGAGTAACTAAAATATACATTAATGGCGTATATAATGGTACACATTCTGGTTCTGTTGATATTTTAAATTCTGCTAATTTATATATAGCAAGAGATATGGAAAGCGGCGGTTACCTGCCAGGAAGTATATCAGGTATTAGAATCGCAAAAGGAATGTATAGCAGCTATAGTAAAATAGTAACCGAGCTATCTCTGAGTACTTTAGTTAATTTTTCTACCACTGAGGTAAAACCTGCTTTTGTTTTTGGTGGTGAGGTAAAGTTGGCTGGCCAGTCTGTAGCAAGAACTGTTTATGTGTATAAAAGAGATACCGGGGAACTTTATGATACTTTAATATCTAACTCAGGAACTGGCCACTTTGAATTTACTTCAAGCTCCGATGTATATTATTTTATAAATATTATGCCTGAAATAGGTGATGGGTATAATATACTAAGTTATGACCAAATAAAACCGGTGTAACCAATGTCGTTTTATCAACTGTATTCAGATGGTGTGTTTGCTTATGCCGCACACGATAAAGGGCTATATGTTTATGACATTACATCGGAAGCGTTATATGCTTATATTAATTATGTGGGTGGTTTTACTACTGTAGCAGGAAATGGAACTTATGTATATTTAGGTACTACTTCTAGTGGTATTAAGAGCTTAAGTAAAGCCTGTGTAAGCGGTAGTACAGATAATCCATATGATTTAGTTAGTTGTTTGAATGATTATTTAACTTACCCATATATAGTAGGGAATAGTATAAATTATTTACACGCCAATGATACATTTTTAAGTTCAGTGTCAACTTCTGGTACTGGTATGGATATAATTAAGTTTGATCCTCAATCTTATAGGTCGTCTTTTGTTGTTTCTGGAACCGAATATATAGAAAAATGCTTTATAACCAACGGTAGTTTATATTATACATTCTCCGGCGCCGGCGGGTGGGAATTAGATAAAGTTAAAAATACACACGACTGGAGCATTCCTGATAAAAAATATATAACTGGGTCTGGAATTTTACAGTCCGGAATTAAAATTAATGACATATATGTAATTGAAAATACTTCTGGTAATAGTTTATTTCTTGCTACTACTAGCGGTGTTTATATAATAAACGAAGAAGATAACAGTTTTATAGTGTTAAAATTAAAAACATAAGGCGTATTATGACTATTTTTTATACATATTATTTTGATGGGTATGTTAAAACAAAAGATGTTCCTACGACTGCAACACTGTATCTGCATAATAGATCTAATGGTGAGCTGCTCAACACTGCCACTTCTTCTGGTGCCGGTGGTTATTATTATATGGAAACCACCTATACCGGATCTCATTATATAGCCTGTTTAGATCCTTCTGGTGGGGATAGTTATAATGATTTAATTTTAGGAAACGTTTTTCCTGAGATGTCTTGGTACGAGGTAAATAATACTAGGGCTTTGTTTGCCGGCAATTTATGGAGTAGTAATGTCATAAGTTATTTAGAGGTAGAAATTTTAGGTAATTCTATAGATTTTGGGGATTTAACAGCAGCTAGATATTATGGTTCTGCCACATCATCAAGCACTAGAGCAGTTTTTGGCGGAGGAAATGGAGGAAGCTCTACAAATATTATAGACTATGTTACTATAGACACGATAGGCAATGCCACAGACTTTGGCGATTTAACAGTAGCTAGACATGGGTTGGCTGGTTGTGGTTCTTCTACTAGAGGTCTTTTTTGTGGTAGTGGTAATGTAATTGATTATGTTACTATAGCGTCTGTAGGAAATGCCACAGATTTTGGTGACATGACTGTTGCTAGATCTTATAATTCTGCATGTAGTTCTCCAACCAGAGGTTTGGTTGGTGGGGGAAATGGCTCTAATGTAATTGATTATATTACTATTGCTAGTACAGGAAATGCCACAGATTTTGGTGACTTGACTGTTTCTAGAAGTGAAATATCTGCAGCAAGTAATTCAACAAGGGGTATTTTTTGTGCTAGTAATGTTTTAGACTATGTTACTATAGCATCTACCGGTAATGCGACTGATTTTGGTGATCAAACTGTTAATAGATATGCTTTAGGTTCTACATGTAATTCTACTAGAGCAGTTTTTGGCGGTGGTTATGCTGGTAGTGCATCTAATGTAATAGATTATGTTACTATAGTAGTTACTGGTAATGCAACTGACTTTGGTGACTTACTTGTAGCTGGTTACGGTTATTTTGCAACGTCTTCTAGTCATGGGGGTTTACAGTAATCAATGAGAAATTATAAAAATGTATAATTTTAACTTTGAACATACTGGTTATATTTCAGCATCACCATTCAATTTTAATTTTGGTGAAGAGTTATTAGGTACTTATTTATATATTCTCAACGGTAATTCTGATGTTTTTAATTCTATTTGGTCCGATGACTATTATTTATATGTAGTAGCAGATGATAACACAATGAATGTAATAAATTTGGCTAACTATTCTGTATACGATTGGTATTCAAAAGACAAGTCAGGCCGCTCAGGAGATAAGCTTATGAATAATGCTGTTGTAGATATTAATGTGGTATAGGAGATAAGTTATGTCTTTTAGATATTATAGGCTAAACATAACAGAAGCAAATGCTACTGGTTGGAGTTATATAGGTCAAATTCAACTATATGACGGAGATACTCTTGTATCTCCTAGCAATATGACCGGTGATAGTTCTCCATCTCCGTATGTGGTTTCCGCCAGTGTTTCAAATGAAGGTGATAGTAATTGGAGAAAATACTTTGCTTTTGACAGCTATATAGGATCGTCTCCGGTAAGCGGTATGGGGTGGAATACCAACCCAAGCGCTGCTGCTTGGATAAAAATAGATCTTGGTGTTGCTAAATCGGTAAATTATTATAAGATATATTCTACAAACCACAACGTTTGTCCTAAAGCCTGGACTTTGGAGGGATCTAGTACTGGTAGTTTTTCCGGCGAAGAGATAATTTTAGATTCTCAGTCCAATAAGGCAAATTGGGGGGCTGATGCTGCTTTTGAAAATATAATTTATTCTAATTTTGATTCTTCTGGCTGGGATAATTATTTTAATTTAACAATAGATCATACAAAAATAGATGCGGATATTACAGATTTTCCATTGTCAGTAACTTTAAGTTCTGGTACTGGTATAACTGGTTTTGATGCTACTGATATTTTTACAGAGCTGGCTGATATTTCTACTCCTGATTCGTATACCAAACTCTTATTGCATCCAATCGGGGATATTTCAACATATAAACATCCATTGACGTTTAATGGTAATCCAAAAATAGTGTATGATGCAACAGCCTCTGGTACTAAATATGTTATATCTTTTGATGGAACTGGCGATTATATAACTGCCCCAGATAACGATGTTTGGACTTTTGGATCAAATGATTTTACTATAGATTTTTGGATCAAATTAACAAGTCTGCCCGCTGCTGGTTTTGGTGCCTCTTTGTATGCCCAAGATGGTGGGGCTGCTGTCGCGTCTCCCTTGTGCTTGGTTCTTAACACTTCTGGTAATCTTAATGTTTGGGCTTCTACAAATGGTAGTACATGGGGTATTTTTAATCAATATAATTTTGGCGGTTCGTCAAACATGACTACTGGTGTTTGGCATCACGTGGCTTTTGTTAGAAAACTAAATGATTGGTATTATTTTATAGACGGTGTTCTTATAAATACTACAAATGCTGCTGGCAATATTTATAATGCTTCTATGCTTTTTTACTTGGGCGGGCAGTTCCAAAGTCCTTCTGGGACTGGTGGTATAAATGGCTACTTGGCAGATTATAGATTTACAAAAGGATTAGCAAGGTGGACTTCTGGTTTTACTCCGCCGATTGTTTATAATGCTAAAGAAGCTTATACCCCAGCACTTACTTGGTCAGAAGTAGATAAATCTAGTGGAATATCGCTATCAAATGAGTACTTAACGGCTACTAGGGCTGCTGGAACAGCTTGGCACTGTGTAAGGGCCACAAATAGTAGGAACAGAGGTAAGTGGTACTGGGAAACTACTATAAATTCTATTATAACTGAATGTGCTAATGGTATTGGTACTATTTCTGCTACTTTAGGCGATTGGTTGGGAAAAGACGCTTATGGTTATGGTTATAATGCCTCTGGAGGACAAAAAACAAACAATAACACCTATCCAGCTTATGGCGCTTCTTATACTACTGGAGATATAATCGGTTGTGCTTTGGATCTTGATAATGGAAAAATTTGGTGGGCTAAGAATGGAGTATGGCAAGCTTCTGGTAATCCAGTAACTGCAGTAAATCCAGCGTTTACTGGGATTACTGGGGATTTTATGCCTATGGCGGCCTTATATAACGGTGGGTCAAATGTAACGATAACTCTTGGAGATTCTTCTTTTGTTTATTCTATTCCAGATGGGTTTAAAGCCTACAATAATGATTATTCTACAAAATTATTAATACAGCCAGAAGGAGACACTTTAGCTAATCATAAAGATATAACAATAAATGGAAATGCAATAAGTAGTGCAGTTGGAAAATTTGATCAAAGTTATTATTTTGATGGCTCAAACGATTATATAAGTATGCCAGCTAATGCTGATTATGCTTTTGATACAGGAAATTTTACTATAGATTTTTGGATAAGGTTTACTACTGTTAAATATCAATATATAGCATCTGCTGGTGGTCCTGGTAGTAGTTCCAATGTAGACGGATGGTCAATTTATTGGTATAGTAATACTATAAAGTTTGCTGCCCAGAGTGGCGGTACAGGTATTACTATAAGCCCTGCTTGGGCACCAGTAGCTAATGTGTGGTATTATGTGGCAATAACTAGAAGTACTAATACCTTTACTATATACATAAATGGTGTAAGTATAGGCACTGGAGACGACTCTGATAGCATACCATATAATGCTTCATATACATTTAAATTGGGAACGTCTTATGATACTGGAAATTACCTTGCTGGTTACTTATCTGAATTTAGAATTTCAAAAGGGATTGTTAGATGGACTAGTAATTTTGATCCTCCGCGCGCAAAATACCATTCCAATGACAGCATTGTAAATAGTAGAAGAATAGCTATATCAACTGATATAGATGGTACTACTACAAGTTTACCAGTAGAAATAGATTACTGGGATTATATAAACCAGAAAGCTCAACTATGGACTAGAGTTCCAACTGTTTCTTCTGGAACTGATACTGTGGTAACGTTATGGTATAGCGCAAACAAAGATGAAAATAGTATGGTTGGGCATACTGGAAGTAACGCATCCAAAGGAGTGTGGGACAGTAATTTTAAATTAGTTTATCACATGAGCCAATCTCCGATAAATGGTGCAGGTTGTATCTTGGACTCTACTTCTAAAGTACTACATGGTACTCCAAACGGTTCTATGGACAGCAGTGATTTAGTAACTGGACCAGTACATAAGGCTTTAAACTTTGATGGTGCAGATGATTATATTTCTACTGCAGATAATTCTGCTTGGGACTTTGGTACAGGTGATTTTACTATAGATTTTTGGGCCAATATAACTGGATGGCCAGGAATTGCACAGGCTTCTTTTATAGGGGCCGGTGATAGTTTTTGGCACTGCTCAGCGGGAGATTTTTCCAGTGTGCATAAGCTTAGATTTCAGGCATCTGGTTTTGATACGAATGATGGTATTGACATTGATGATTATAATAACATTTGGCATCATATTACCTATGTAAGAAGTTCAGGGGTTTTAAAGATATATTGGGATAACACTGTGCAAGAGAATGTTGCTTGTACTACTAATATTACAGGAACAGGTAGTGTGTACATAGGAAAAGAAAATGGAGGATCTGATATATTACAAGGTAGTATGGCAGAGGTTAGAATATCTTCTTCAGGTAGAACAGAGGCTTTTATAAAAGCTAACTATTACAATGTATATGATGATTTGATTACTTTTACTAGTTATTATATATTCTTTTATTTTTCTAATCAAGTACCTGATGATTTATCTACAGTATATGGTAAAAATCATCAGTTGTTGTTAACAGTTACATTATCAGGGTCAGACACAGAGTATGTATATGATGCCTATTTTTATGACAGCTTTAATGCTCAAATAGGGTCTACCGTGTCAGGAACAGAAAGCGGGCAACCTGTGTCAGTGTATATGGATACTATAAGTGGTACTACGTATGGTTGGTATGTATTAGCAACTAGTTCTGGTTATTCTGATACAAGTGCTACTTACCAATTTGTAAATAAATTCTTATGTCAGGGCTATGTAGAAGAGCAGGGGGTAAGAGCTTCAGGAATACCAATAAGACTGCATAGAAGAAGTAATGGGGAGGTAATTGGGTCTGATATATCATCTACAGCTAGTGGTATATTTTCAATAGAAACAGATTATAATGAAGAGCACTATATAGTAGCATTACATCCAGATTCTAACTATAACGCATTGATTTTTGATAGAATAACCCCATAAGAGGTTTATAAATTGTCAGCCTATGATACTCCTCCTATAGATAATATTCCTTTTTCATTCTCATCATCTGGGTACTCGTCTCCAGATTTTAGTAATGTTGGTTTTTTGTTTGGACTGCGTCCAGTTTATACTCAAACCTCAACATTGCAGTCTGCTATAAATGTAATGCAGCTATACCAAAGTAGCACCTATACTTACTTAAAAAGTTGTCCAACAATTACTGTAGGGTATAATAATCTAGGTATACAGACCATCCAATTACCATGTAAGTACGGAGGTATAAGAGATATCGGTATCTATGTATATGGTAATCCTACAAATGTAGATCTAGGTGCCTATATTTTTGCTATTTCGAATTTTTTAGATCTAAGTCAATATATCGAACCTTCTATATCGGAAGAACAAAATTTAATAAGTATTTTGCGCGGAAAAGATGTAGGGGCAATTAACCTAAAAAATGTAATTAAAGGCCGGTCAGTAGGAAACACATCCTCTTTTAGGTCTATAATAAAAGCGTATGATTCAGCTAATTATAATTTGTATTCGATTGTTACGTCTATACACAAAGCCGAAGTTACTTTAAATGAAACAATTAAAGGACTATCAACTAACAATTATTTAAATCTTATAAGCTATTTAAAACAAAATATACAACAAACATATAATATAAGTTCATATATAAAACAAATAAACGGTTCGTATAGTTTAATAGGTACAACAATCAAAGGTTGGGAGTGCGGTGTAGAAAAAAACTTTCCTGGGTTTTTGAGACCAACTTTTTTAGGATTATCGTCAAATATCACAGCGTACTTAAAAACAAATTTCATAGAATTATTAGATATAAACTTTAAAATAAAAGGATGGATTCATACTAATTCTGATTTTCCTATAAGTATTCATGGTTGGCAAGAGGTTGTTCTAGGTGCATATATATTACCTAAATATACAAAAGACCTAAGTTCTATAATAAGAAGTACATACATAATAAACTTTCCGGCGTCACTTAATGCAGTAGTTCCTGTAAATTTGTATACATCTATACAGGGGTTTGATTTAAAAAATCTTTCTTCTACTTTGGACGGGGTATATGGCCCGTATGATTTTCAATCAAGCATTTTCCCTAATCTCCCAAAAGAATTAAAATCAACAATTGGTGGGTTTAAAGGAATTAAAATAACTAAGAACCTAAGTAGTTATATTGGCGCCTTTGATTACTTTGACTTGTCTTCCAGTTTGTATATCATACCTTCAGTAAACCTTAATTCCATAATTTCATCCAGGGGGCAATCGTTTAATCTAAATAGTATAATTATACCTAAAATTGTTTACATAACAAGGGTTTTTAGTGTTTCATTACTAGAACATATAGATTTAGTATCAATGATAAATTTCTCTTGTTTTGGCACAGGCTATAGAGATTTAATTTCAAGTTTGGTAGCACAGTGCAAGATGGATATAAGAAGTACCATATTTGGTAGTAGTTTTGATAACATAGTTAATCTAGGCGCTAGTATTAATAATGATTCTTTTATAGTTGAAAACAAAATAAGATTACTAATTAGTAAAACTGAAGCTATTGGAATGCTTAAAATAGGGCATAGTTTTAAACAATTACCAATTACCTACGACAAACTACTAATTAGTCAGGGACTTAGCTATTCTTCTAAATTGTTAGGATCAAATATAACTGGTATAATGAGAGCAGTAGATCTGTCAATATATATAAATGCTATAGAGAATGCCGATTTTGTTTCTGGTACTATAGGAGACTATCTAGGAAATGAGGTCGCTATTAATCTAACTAAAGGGGAGCCAAGGTGGCAGCGCCAGATAGAACTAAGGTTTCAAGAAATTGCAGATAAGTATTTATATTTTGGTGAGGCAAAAAAAGTATACAGGGAAGATAGGTCTAAAAATTGGATTATAAGAATACAAGGATATGAAAGTATTAATGATGGAGTGCTAGGCATAGACAGGGCGAAGGTTAGGACTAAGTATGTATTTAATCTAAGTAAATATACCTCTTTAGACTCAGCTATCAGAGATATGATAAATAGAGTAAGTATGTTTCAGAGATGTGATATTAGTTCTTATATAAATTCTTCAGGGGGTTATAAGGATCTTGGTGGAGTAGTAAAAGTTAGAAATCACAAATATAAAACATCAAGAAGTATATATTCTAACGTATTGGGTATATCAGAAACAATGTTTAATTTAAATTCGGTTGTTAGGGGTTTAGGTATATACAGCCAAATAAAAAACCTTTCTGGTTCAATAACTGCTTTATAATAAAAAATACACTTGATTTATATACTGTTAATGGTTATATTACAAAAATATAGAATATCATATTTTATAATAACAATTAATTAAATTTTTTATTGTGTCTTGCCATAGGCATTACTATGTTTTATATTATAATAAAGCCGCCAATAAAAAACTATTTAAAAAGGAAAAGGAGAGTTATATGGAGTTTATTGTGGATGTAGCTAGAGTTCAAGAGGCAGTTAAAAATATAGGTATTATTGCAAAAATCAATACAACTGACACTGCTGGTAGGATTTTAATTAAAACAAACGAAGATAATTCAGTAATATTTTTGGCCAATAACGATATAAATGCTATAACTGTTGTTATAGATAATGTTCAGATAGTAGATCGTGGTGAAGTGTCTGTTTTGTTTAGTAAGATTAAAAACTTTATTGGCTCTTTTGTAGCTTGGAACGAGGAGTTTGGCGCAAAAGAATTTAAATTTAGAACAGTTAATAATAAATTAAATATAAAAGTAGACAATGTTTTTAAGGACAAAAGGAAGTCTAAGGGCAGTTTAACATTAGAGACTTATCCAGCAGTTATGATGGTTTTACCAAAACCTTTTAAAGATACTACATTTATATTAAACTCAGATACAGTTAAATCGGCTATAAATAAAGTAGTTTATGCTATAAATAATACGGAGTTAAGAACTCACCTACAGGGCTTATGTTTAAGTTTTGATGAGGACAGTATTCATTTTGCTGGTACTGACGGACTTTTATTATCAGATTATAGAATTAATAATACAAGTACTATTAAAAAGGGTAAGTTTGTTTTTAAGTATGATTTTATAATGGCACTTAGACGTGCTATTGCGAATGACGTTCAAGTGTTTTTTGAAATAAAAGAAAGGTCGGTTTGTGTTAAATTTGATAATATTTGTATCTACGGCGCTTTGGTGATAGGTCAAGATTATCCGGAATATAAGCCTTTGTTTGAAAAATTTGAATATGTAGTTGAATTAAATAAAGAAATAATGCTATCCGGTTTGGTGTCTGTTTTAGGTAATTTAGTGTCAGATGATAATAATCGAATAACTATAACTATAAACAACAAACAATTTAAATTTTTTAACGATTATGTGGAATATGTTTACGAAGACGTGGTAAATTTTGATGGTGATTTTGTAGTAGATATAAATGGTATTTTTTTAAAACAAACTTTAGATGCAATAACAGATGATAGAATAATGTTTAAATTTACTGATGATAAAAATTGGTTAATTTTTGATTCTGCTACTAACCAGGATCAAAAATCCCTTATTACCTATATTAAACGAAGAGAGGTAGATAGTAATAACGATGACTAGTGCAGAGCTAAATAATGGTATTGCTGTTGGAGATCTATTAACAGATAAAATAAAAGAGTCTAAACGTTATGCTAATAAATCAGATCAATTCGAATACATACTTCCTTACTGTAAGCTTTTATTAGAAGCATATGGGTGGAAAGTTATTCCTCCAATGACATTTAATTATAATTATATAAAAAGCCAAATAGACCTAGTAGATTTTTTTTATGAAAAGTTTAAACAGCGTTACCCAGATAAACTGGTGCCCATTAGAGACGATAGTCGTGATAGAAAAATAGCCAAAGATTTTATTGATGCTATATCTAGTACTGGTGATATATCAAAAAAGGCAGCATTAATTCAATGTGCAGAAATTATAAACTTTATTATAGATAATGCTAATGATTTTAATTTAGTTTTTTATATTGGATTTAAAGTACTAACTCAAGGAGATATGGCATGGGTAGTAGAAAAAGCAATCGGTATGCTTAATACTGAACGTGATTTTAGTAATTCCGATTATTTTGATTATTTGGTAAGAAAATCAAACGCAGAGTACGAAGGGCAAAAGGGATTTGATATTGATAATATATTAAAAAATATGGGAGAAGGTTAAATGGCGAAGAAAAAGGAAGTAAAGGAAGATGAAGGTAAGGACAGGAAGGTAGATTCATTAGACATAGTTAGGAAGGCTATTGAGAAGAAGTATGGAAAGGTATTAACCTCAATGGGCGACCAGAAGGACGTTATTATTCCTACAGTATCTACAGGGTCTTTAGGATTAGATTCGGCTTTAGGGATTTCTGGACTAGCCCTTGGGCGTTGTTACGAGATTTTTGGGCCCCCATCTGGGGGTAAAACTACACTCACTATGAGCCTTATCGCACAGGCCCAGAAACAAGGACTACGTTGTTGTTTTGTAGATGCGGAGAGGGCCGCCGATCCAAAATTATTTACGGCAATGGGTGTTAATATAGACGAATTGCTTTTGGTCCGAGCTTTTTCAGGAGAAGAAAATTTGGATGTTTTAGAGAAAATAATGGCTACTGGAGAGATAAATGTAGCAATTATAGATAGCGTATCTAGTTTGATCCCAAAATCTGAGGCAGATTCTGATATGGAAGACCAATTTATGGGTCTTTTGGCCCGCTTAATGTCTAAAGCGATGCGTAAATTTATTCCTTTGGCGGGAGAAACAAATACCCTCTTAATATTTATCAATCAAGTTAGAAGTAAGATAGGATCTTACTCGGGAGGGGAAGTGACTACAGGTGGGGTTGCGCTTGATTTTAGCGCGACTGGAAGGATCAAAGTGGAGGGCGGGGAGGCAAAAAGCACTCATATAATTAATCCTGATACCGAAGAAATTGTAGGCCATTTAACAAAATTTACTATAAAAAAGAATAAACTGAGTAAGCCATTTAGAACTTGCACCGTTCCATTAGTATATGGTGTAGGGTATGATGTTGTATGGGAATGTTTAACTTTGGCTACAGACCTTGGTATAATTGAAAAATCAGGAGCTTGGTATTCTTATGAAGGAAAAAATATAGCACAAGGGGAAGTAAAAGCTGTTCAATTTTTAAGAGACAATTATGATATTTATTTAATAGTTCGTAAAGCAGTTATCCAGGCATTGGGTCTAGAGGAAGGTTATAGACAACAAGGCCTGTTGGATATTTAACTAACCTTTAAAGAGTGCCACATACAAGTGCACCAAATACCTGGATGTGGTTTTAATGAATTGAGGTGCACATAAATGTCTAAACAATCTGATCAAGTATATGACATACTAAAAATCATTTTTCCATACTCTCATATAGAAAAGGAATACTATGTAAAATATAAGAACACTCGTTTGTTTTTTGACTTTTATATCAAGCAGTTAGCTCTACTATTTGAAATACAGGGTATGCAACATTTTGTGTTCAATAGACATATGCACGGCAATGACCCAGCAAATTTCAACGCCCAGAAAAAACGAGACAATTTAAAGTTAATGTATTTAGAAGATAATCCAAAATTAACCTTGGTGTTTTTTAATTATGATGATATAATTACCGAAGAATTAGTTTTACAAAGAATATTAGAAGCACAAAATAAGGAGCCTATATGTCCCTAATAATAACACCCGATAGTGTGTATGGATTAAAACTAAAAAAAGACTGTGCAGATTTCGAGCCCTATGATGACGGAACCATTACAAAAGAGTGGAAATATTGCTCAAAGTCGTTTGATTGTCGTCAGATCGGCTACAAAAGTGATTATGTGCAATTAGAGGATCCAAAAACAGGTAAAGTAATCAACTATGATTATCTTTGTTGTGGAATTTTATTTCAAAAAAATGAGATGGAAATAGACGAAAAAGCTAGATAGGGGTTGACAAATGGATAAAGGTGTATTATCTTTTAGTGAAGTTAAGCCAGACTACGATTTTATTAGGCAGGTATTTGAAATGGATGTTAGAACATTAGATGTTATTGACGGTTCCGAATTGAGTCAATACGCTCTGGCACTTTCTCAGTACCTAATTTACTTTAAATATCAGCAAAACCAATCAAAAGCCGGTCTATTTAAACTAGAGCGTGAATTGGAGCTAGCTACGTCTCAGTTACTTACTTCAGATATAATGAAAACATATAAAACCAAAGGTAATGCTGTAGCTTACATTACATCAAATACTAAAGAGTTGTACGAAAAGGAGCAAAAAATAGAAGAATTAAAAATGGAACTTATGCTGTTAGACGGTATAGATAAAACTATACAGGAGTACATAGCTACTTTTAAGAGAGAACTTACCCGTAGAGAAAATGAATTATGGGAAACTAGGATGGAGAGGAGGGGATAATGCAGTATAATGTTTCAGATTTTTGTAAGGAATATGCTGAAAGGTATGTTTTATCCAAAGCAGTAAATAATATAGATTTTTATTATACTTTAGTGTCTAAGGTTAATAAGCAGGATTTTCTGGATGTACGTCATTCGACACTATTTGGTGTTCTTAAAATGCTTAATGAGAAGTATGATATTAAATCTTTTGAGTTTTTTGAGGTTGAGCGTCAGTTAGAGTCATTAGGAGCTACAGAACTGATAGATGCAAAGTATCTTGATTTGCTATATAACTTTATGGATTCAGACCCAGGGAATTTTGATAGATATGTTAATGATATATTAGAGGCCAGTACTAAGTATCAATTATTTAAAAAAATTAACAATACTAGTATTGAGATACTGGAAGACCTAAGTAGGGGGTCTAAAGACAGTGGTCAATTTATAGGCCAGATTCAATCAGATATAATGAGCCTATCTACACAAGCTAAATCAATTAAAGAGCCAGTAAATGTCTGTGACGGACTACTTGACTATTTAGAAGAAAGACGAAAAGAATATAAGGATATGTCTGGTATTTCTACAGGTTACCCGATATTAGATACACAGATAGATGGTTTAATTCCTGGTACTCTTTTTATAGTAGCTGCAAGAAAGAAAATGGGTAAAAGTGCGTTTATTACCAATATGGCGGCACACATAGCGCTGGTTTCAGAGAAACCGTTATTATATGTTGATACTGAGATGACTTTTAGTGAGTGGAGAGACCGTCTTATTTCTATGGTAACCGGTATACCAGAGCGTATAATAAAGCACGGTGGTTATGATGATGCTACATATACTAAAATAACTAAAGCAATAAAAATATTTGAGGGTAAAAAGTTTTTTCATGAATACATGCCTGGATATTCGCTTGATAAGATTACGGCCCTGTATAAGAAATATAAAATTAAGGAAGATATTCAGGCAGCTTTTTTTGATTATATAAAAGAGCCAGAGTCTACAAGTATTAATACACAAAGAAAAGAATATCAAATTTTAGGGGATGTTGCTACTAGACTTAAAGATCTGTCTGGTGATTTAAATATACCATTTGTTACAGCCGTCCAATTAAATAGGCAGGGTGATATTGCAGATAGCGATAGAATAGCTAGATACGGCGATATAGTGTCTTTTTGGATGGCTCAGGAAACTTCTGTATTGGAGACATACGGCGGAAAGTGTGGTCCGTATAAGCTAGTAATAAAAGATAGCCGTAGGGGAGGAGGTACTGGAGATACAGGTATTGGTTATAATTTTTTTAAGGAGATGTTATTTATTAAGGAAGTACCGGCCGATAGGCAATTATTTAATTTCAAAGATGGCGTGGCTCACAATGAAGGCAGCTCAAGTTATGATGAACAATTTTTTTGAGACACAATCCCAGAGCGGTGCTCGGGGTAAGTCTCAACCAGTTTGACCCTGTATGTATTTTTTAACAACATCTAAAGGAGCACCACCAGTGAAAACTACAATTAACCATAAAGTTTCCAAAACCATAGTTGATTACGCCAAACTACATCGTTCCGCCATAGTATTAGAGGATTTGGGAAAGATTTCCAAGAAAGGTAAAGCCAAGAGCTATGTTCAGAAATCTCAATGGTCTTTTTATCAGTTGGAAACCTTCATCAAATACAAGGCGACTTTGCTTGGAGTGCCAGTAGTGTTTGTAAATCCAGCTTATACAAGACAGGTTTGCTCGCGCTGTGGAAGCATCAACAAACCAAATGGTAAGCACTACAAGTGCTCTTGTGGACACTTTGATCATAGAGATGCCAACGTGGCTTTTAATATATCCGCGAATGCTTGGTTTCTTTATGAGCAAACGGCCGAAGACAGAGTTTCGACCGTGGGGCATATTGACGTTCCCCTAAATCAGATACCTTTGAAGGAAGGTAAACTGAAATCGTCGGGCGGTGCCCGATGAGCATCAACAACTCTATTGATAGTGAAGCTAGATTAGAACTTAAGCATAAACTAGAATGCTTAAAATTGGCAGTAGACTATAACTATCTTCTAGTATCTCTTGGTTTTGATATAGAAAGGGATTCTAATAAAGAAATTAGATGTGCTTGTATAATACACGGTGGTGATAATAAATCAGCTTTTAGGTTTAATAAAGAAACAGGTACCTGGATTTGTTTTACTAATAAATGTCATGAATCTTTTAGTTATGATGTTATAGGCCTAATAATGGCTGTTCATAAAACTAATTTTATGTCGGCTGTTCACTATCTAGAGGGTTTAGTTGGTGCTATAGGTGATTTTAGTAAAGAGTTTTCTAAATTTAAAATGAATAGAGAGACAGATCGCATTCTCAGAATTGTTAAAAAAGTAGACAATAAGCCCCCTATAGTAAATGAGGATTCGCTTAACCAATTTAAGCCCTTTAGGTCTTTAATGTTTATAAAGGATGGGTTTAAAGAAGCTACTTTGGATTACTTTGAAGTTGCCGGTGGCTATAAAGATTATAATAATATAATTAGAGACATTATACCTATAAGAGACGAACATGGTAAACTGCGCGCTTATAGTTTAAGGGATACTAGAGATAATAACGACATAAAAGACTCAAGTTTTAAATATAAACTAACGCCGGGTTTTGATAAAGATAGAACTTTGTATAACTTAGACAAGGCTAGGGAGTTTTGTACAAACAAACCTATTATTGTTGTTGAAGGTTTTAAGAGTGTATGGCGCTTGTATGAGTATGGTATAAGAAACGTAGTGGCTATTATGGGATCTTTTGTAACAGAGTACCAGAGGATTCTTCTATATGCAAATGCCCCTAAAGGCGTAGTTTTGTTTTTTGATGGTGACAAGGCCGGAGTAGAAGGGACTATTGCGTCTTTTAATGAACTAAATGGTAATATTAAACCGTTGATTCCAGTATTTATAACTGAAAGTGGTATGGATCCTTCAGACCTATCCAAAGATAAAATAATGTCATATTTAGAGGGATATTTTTAATGCGGGGAGAAAACTTTGTTATTTTAATGGGCAAGATTACATATCCTAGTTTTAAAGAGTTAGACAATGATAACTATATGTTTAAAGCTAAATTAGCTATACCGTCCCCAGATGATTGTGGTTTGTTTCAGTATATTAAAATTGGTGCTTGGGGTAATTTGGCGGAAGCTTTAAGCGTATTACCCAAGGATAGTTATGTTAGGATACATGGACATATAGAAGAAAGCTCTTATGACGGTCAGTGTAGGTACTGTAAAGGATCTGACAAAAAATATTGGACAGAGATTATAGTAGATAATTTTATTTTAATTTAGACGAGGATACTATTATGGAAATGGATGATGTTGTTTGGATTGATGCTCAGGAAGTAGTTGGTACCCCTAGTATGGTTTTATTACCAGCTAGAAATTATAAATTCAAGGTGCTTAAAGATCAATATAAAATTAGTATACCAAAAAGAGGGGATTATAATAATATAGACCCAGAGTTCTTTGATAAAAAATCAGGAATTTTTGATTTATTAAATAATGACATACTATACTTACCATCTATATCAAAAGTCCTATTTGCTACTAAAAAGTATCCAGATCTAAAGACCAATCAACTGTTTGCACCAATAAGTATAAAGTTCAATGATAACTCTGTTGATATTTTTGGACAATTATTAGAAATGATCTAAGGGGTGAATATTTATGTGTTGTACTAATTGTAACAAAGAAAGTGATACTGTATTTTTTACGGAGTCTTTTTTATGTGGAGATTGTGGTAGTAAGATAAGCATAGCTTACCATACTTGTAGATATTGTAGTTATATGTGGAAGACTGCTAACGATAATGTTTTGGTTGGTGAGCCGGTTAATTTAGATGCCCTAGAGAAGCTTTTTGATAGTAACAGTTTACTAAGTGATTTGATTTCTAATGAAGATGCTTTTACTGACCTAATGAACAGTCTTGTAGTAGAAGATGTCAATTCTGTATCTATGATGGATTATGTTGACAGGTGTATAAAATGTAATAAAATATGTTATGAACAATCAAAAAATGTATATAAATGTCCTGATTGTGATTTCGAGTGGGAGGTTTTAGACTAAATGAGTACTAAGGATTATTATAGTATTTTAGGTATTAATAAAGAAACATCTAGTGACGAAGTAAAAAAAGCTTACCGAAAGCTAGCACTTAAATACCATCCAGATAAAAACCAAGGCGACAAAGAATCTGAGGCCGTTTTTAAGGATATAAATGAGGCTTATTCTGTTTTATCTAATGAAGCCAAGCGTAGGGAGTATGATAATCCAGTCTCTAACATGGAAGATCTTTTTAAGGGCTTTGGTTTCGGCAACCCATTTGCTAATGGTCCTTTTACCAGACAAAGACCTGATCCCAATGCTCCAAGGAAAGGCCAAGATTTAAAGTTTGTTATAGATATTCCTTTGAAATACTTTATTTTTGGTGGTGACTATGATTTTAATGTTAGTTATAATGATATATGTATAGATTGTAAGGGTTCTGGTGCTTCTGAGTCAGATAATTGTACCAACTGTAATGGTGTGGGCGTTTTTTCACAAATTCGTCGTGATGGTGGTATGGTGATGCGTTCTATGACAACGTGTGCTGCTTGTAACGGTTTGGGTAGGGTTGTTAAAACAAAATGTGATAAATGCAATGGCTCAGGTACTACTTTAATAGAAAATCGTAATATAGATATTAAAATAAGTAAAGGGGTAGATGATGGTAAAATACTACCTTTTGCTTACAGAGGTGGTAAAGGTGTAAACGGTGGGCCTGATGGAGATTTATATATAAAGCTAAAAATGAATTTACCTTCAGTTGATAATTTAACAAAAGAACAAATAGAAGTATTGGAGAATTTATAAATGTGGAGTGTTCTTAGTTTAGATGTTTCTGCCGCCTGTACTGGGTGGTGTATAATACATAGTAATAGTTTTATTAAATATGGTACCATAAAAACTAATTCAAAGGAAGATAGTGCTACAAGGCTGTTGAGCTTTAGACAGCAATTGATAAGCATTCTTAATGAGTATAAGCCGACACATATCATAATTGAAGATGTTTATTCTGGGTTAAACGTTAGAACTTTAAAATTATTATCAGAATTTGCCGGTGTAGCCAAAGAAACCTGCAAAGAGTTCACTGAAATAACTCCATATGTAATAAGCAATAACACAGTTAAGTCTTATTTTAAAGTCAGAACAAAAGAGGAATTGTTTTATTTTGTAACAGATATATTTGATAATGATACCTGGTCTTTTAAAAAAGATAATGATATAGTGGATGCTATAGCTATGTGTATATATTACTTAGATATAATTTTAGGAATTTCTGGATTTAAGGATACAACTGATTATGGTTTTATTTATAAAAATATATATAAGGAGAGTTAAATGAGTAAAGACGTAAAACTTAGTGCTACTAGAATTAGTACATTTTTGCAATGTAAACTTAAGTACTGGTATAACTATGTCGAGCAGTTACCTAAAGTACCTAACGCAGTTTTTAGATTAGGTACAGCTGTGCATGAAACATTAGAGTTTGCCGGAAAAATTTGGCTTGATAAAATTGACAGAGATAGTTTTAGTAAAAAAGAAATTGAGAAGATTTTAGATAAATATAATGAAGTTTCTATCAAAGAAGGTATAGAGGATCCTTGTACCCATAACGAGGGTAAAGATTTAATTAAATCAAGGTTAAAGTCTTTTATTGTAGGCAGAAAACTAATAGCCTTAGAGCAAAAATTTGGTTTTGGTGATGATGTTTTTTATACTGAAGATGGTGTGCCTTTAATCGGGGCTATAGATAAAGCAGAGGAAATAGATGAAGATACATTACTAATTGTTGACTATAAAACATCTAAAACTACCCCTGACGCTGAGCATTTAAGGAACGATATACAACTCTCTATTTATAATCTGGTAGCACATACGCTTTGGCCGGAGTATAAAAGAATTATATTAAGTCTGGACTTACTTAGGGAGGATATTGTCTATACATATAGAACTGATGAAGAAAAGGTAGAGTTCAGTAAGTATCTTTTAGAGGTTTACAAGCAGATGGTAAATATGGAAAAGAAAGACGCTAAACCTCATATGAATATTTTTTGTCCTTGGTGCGACTACAAAGAATATTGTGAAGAATATCAGATTGCTTGTAAAAAGACAGATTATAAATTTAACTCCATTTTTGATATGGATGATATATCTCTTATATCTGAGTGGAAAGAAGTAAAAAATACGGAAAAACTATTAGAAATGAGGGAACGGGAATTGAGTATGATTATGATGGAAAGAATACAAGCTAAGTCAGCAAACCTTGTTGGGTTAGAGGATGAGGTATATGTTAGACAGAGTTCTAGGAAGGCCTACGATTTAGATACTGTTTATAAGTATGTCCCTTCTGAGCATTTTCCAAAGCTGGTGACTGTAAATAAAAAGGCTGTAGATAGATATTTAGAAGAAAATTCAGCAGTTAAAGATAAAATCACAAGTGCTATGGTTGTTAATTATACAGCGCCTTTTCTGGCTACTAGGAAGGTTAAAAAGGATAGACAATAATCTAAATAATTAAAAATTAATTAAAGGAGATGTTTATGGGAAAAAAGATTAAAGTGTTGGCGTATTGTGATAGCCCTACTTGTGCGACAGGCTTTGGTACTGTAAGTAGAAACATTTTTGAGGCGTTATATAAAACAGGAAGGTATGATATTGATATTCTTGGAATAAATTACTGGGGGGATCCACATGTATTTCCATATCGTGTATGGCCGACTGGAACTAATCCAGAAAAGGATCCTTATGGCAAAAAAAAATGTGTAAATATAATGGCGCACAGAGATGATTTTGATATTTTATTTTTACTTCAAGATACATTTATTATGGATTTTATCCCAGAATTAGTTGGACACCTTAAAAGTAAAGGTCGTCCTTATAGAAGTATTTGTTATTTTCCAGTAGACGGTACTCCTAAAGAACAATGGATTAAAAATGTTTCTCCAGTTGATAGATTAGTGGCTTATTCAGAATTTGGAAAAACTGAGGCAAAAAAAGCATTTCCTAGTGTTGGTAATGTAGAAGTTATACCACACGGTGTTAATATAAATGAGTTTTTTGTTTTAGATGAAGAAAAGACTAAATCTTTTAGGTCACAATATTTTGGAAAACATGCAGACAAGTTTATTATTACAAACGTTAATAGGAATCAACAAAGAAAAGATATTCCAAGAACTATACAGGCTTTTAGTGAGTTTAGAAAACATGTACCGGAGTCAGTTTTGTACCTTCACATGGCAAAAGTTGATCAGGGGTGGAACTTGCCAGAGGTATGTAAAGCCTATGGTTTTAATATAATGGATGATGTTATATTTCCAGAAAATTTTGGACCTAACCAGGGTTATCCAAGAGATGTAGTTAATATGTTGTATAATGCAAGTGACTGTGTTGTAAGTACTTGTTTAGGCGAAGGTTTTGGCCTTTCATTTATAGAGTCTATGGCCACAAAGACTCCTGTTATTATGCCAGCCAATACCGCAATGGTAGAAAACATTACTGAGGCTAGGGGCTATCTTGCAAAAAGTGGTACTAGTTCAAGTCTATTCACAATCCTACCGCATGATAATGAGGTAATACGCCCTTTAGTGGATGTAGATGATTTGGTTGATAAGCTGCTACAAGTATATAATAATAGAGAAGAGGCCACCCGCAGAGCAGAGAATGCCCATACTTGGATTAGAAAAGAAATGGATTGGCAGGGGGCTATAGGGAAGCGGTGGGTTAATTTATTTGATGAAGAGGTAAATAAACTAAATGGGGTTTCTACCTTTGATTTGGAAAAACCAGTAGCCGATAAAACAATAATTACTGAGTCTTTTTAGGGCCCATATTAAGGAGAATTACCTATGAGAGTAAAACTACTATCAATGACCCCGAACGCTAAAGAATTAATATTTGCATCAGCTAGGCAGTGTTATGCAGATGGTTGGACTGGAGATATGTGGCAAGAAAATGTAGACGGATCAGTGTCGGTTATTGATCTTGAAAAAAAGGAGCCATCTACTGAAAAAGAGATTGATAATCTACTAAGACATCTACATACTTCAGGTCATACATCAGTATTTGAACACGTAAAGTTTACATTTGCTGTTGACGGAGTCTCTCGCGCTTTGAGCCATCAACTAGTCAGACATCGTTTAGCAAGCTACTCTCAACAATCACAACGTTATGTAAGTAATGCTGGAGATTTTAATATTGAGGATTATGTTGTTCCGCCATCAATTGAAAAAAATAATGAGGCTTATGGTGAATATCTTACTACTTTAGCTGAGATTCAAAAATCTTATAATAAACTAAAATCTTTAAATATTCCAAGCGAGGATGCTCGTTATGTTATGCCGAACGGGGTAACTACCCGTATTGTTATGACTATGAATTGCGTTAGTCTAGCTCATTTTCTTAGTTTGCGCCTTTGTACAGCAGCACAATGGGAAATAAGGAATCTGGCAAAAGAAATTCTAAAGATTTGTAGAGAAAGACTTCCATGCGTCTTTAATAAGGTTGATAGTAGATGTGAGATGTTGGGGTATTGTCCAGAAGCAAAGAATCGTTGCTGTGGCCGAAAGAAGGTAAAAGCAGAAGCTTTAAAATTGGAATAAAACAAACCTAATAAAAGTTATTTGGTTGACGAATTAAATTTTAGTGCTTATATTATAGGTATAATGGGCGTAAAATATTATATAAGGAGTGATTTTATGATTCAAGGATTAAAAGAAAAACTTGAAGTTTTGGCCGCAAAAAGATGCTGGTGCGATGATGATGAATTCATAGTTAACGATTATGCTGCTGGTAATATTGATGATGCATATGGCGGAGGATCGGATGACGGTGAGATTCTTCTTGTCCGTCAATTGTTGGAGGATTTTGGTGAAATATAAACCTGAACTTGGTCAAATGTGTTTTGGACAGCATTGAAGTAGCACAGGGATGTGCTACGGCCCGCCGACCTGGTTGGTATCTCTTAGCCAGGCGGGAAGTTTATCTCTTAATAAGAGAGAAACTAAAGCCTGTGGACCGGCAAAACCACTTGACGATAGGGAAGCGATTCCCGAAAATAGGGGTCGGGTTGAAACAGGAAAATCGCTACTAAGGCCTAAAACACGACGTTTTAGCCGGCCGCTGAAAAGCGATGCCTTAGTTTAAGCCGACGACTCCGATAGCAACACAGGAGTACAATTCAATGGTGAAAAATTCAAAGCACATGCGTATTCTTGGAACGATGATGAAGAGCAGGAGTTCAATTTCGCGTGGCGTGATATTCGCGTAAGTTGGTACAAGTACCTCGGGCGAGGGACGACGATTAATCGTGATATGGACGATGACGAGGTGGTCTATATGTTACGTGAGTGCATGATAGAGCTGCTTTTGACACAGGGTTAATCAGGTTTAGTATACGATTAGCAATAAAAGATAATGAGGATATCAAAGAGTTATTTATAACAAATGTATAAAATAAAGGATAAATTTATTTATGGCTGAGATTGTTGGTATAAAATATATAGGTCCATGTCTCGATTCTAGTGGTTATGCAAAAGCCAATAGGGGCAATATTCTAGCGTTACACAATGCTGGGATCCCTATAACAGTAAGCCCAATTTCATTTGAAGACATTAGACCAGATTTTGGAGAAGAGGGAGAAGTTTTAAATACGTTAATTGGTAAAGATATTGATTACAACATAGTTATTGTTCATACTACTCCTGAGTTTTGGTCTAAATTTATGGAAGAAGAAAAAATCAACATTGGCTATACTATATGGGAAACATCAGAATTACATCCTGATTGGCCTAAGTATATAAACAAAACCGCTGATAAAGTATTAGTTGGTTGTTCTTGGAATAAAGATGTGTTTAAAGATAGTGGTGTTACTATTCCCATAGGGGTTGTGCCACATGGTATAAATATGAGTGTTTTTGATAAAATTGAACCGTATAATATTAAAGGTGTAGGTAAAGATACTTTTGTTTTTTATGATATATTTCAATTTGTTGAGAGGAAACATCCGGTAGCACTATTAAAGGCTTATTGGCATGCTTTTCAAAATAACGAAAATGTAGCTTTAGTTATGAAAACGTATAGAAGTAACTACTCAGAACCAGAAAAACAGGCTATAAGAGATACAATAAAAAGAGTAAAAGATGGAATGCCTATGAAAAATCCACATGCTAAGGTGTTATTTATATCAGACATGCTAACTGAGGACGAGATACATGGATTACATGCAAGGGGGGATTGTTATGTTTCTTTGGATCGAGGGGAAGGTTGGGGATTGTCTCCTTTTACTTCTGGGGCTTGTGGAAATCCCATAATTGTAACAGGGTATGGGGGTGTCACAGACTATGCTAAACCAGAAAATAGTTACCTTGTTGATTACAGTCTTACCCCTGTTTTTGGTATGAGTTGGTCTCCGTGGTATACTGGCAAAATGCTATGGGCAGAACCAAATTTGAAGCATTCTTCTGATTTAATGAAACATGTATATTATAATAATGAAGAAGCTAAATATAAAGGTAAGCTATTAAAAGAGTACATAAAAAATAATTTTACATTGGAACATATAGCAAGTAGAATAATATATGAGATAGAAATAATATAAATGTCTATAAAAATAACATATGATAAGGTTAGAGCTGCATTATTAAAAGAAAATTATATACTTTTAACTAAAGAGTATATTAATTCTAAATCTGAATTAGTTACAGTTTGTCCTTTTGGTCATATATTTAAAACTAAATGGGAATACTGGAATACTAAAAGAAAACATAGATGTTCTAAATGTGCAGGAAATGCAAAATATACTATAGAGGAAGTTAGGCTTATTTTTAATGAGGCTGGTTACAATGTAATAGATACTAATTATATTAACAGTAAGAATAAAATTAACTATATTTGTAATAATGGACATAGGCATAGCATAAGGATTGATCACTTTAATGACGGTATAAGATGCCCTTATTGTTCTGGTAAAGTGAAAAAAACTTTGGATGATATAAAAAAAGCATTATCATTAGAAAATTATCAATTGTTATCAGATGACTATAGAAATACTTTTGAAGATTTGAAAATACAATGTGATGCTGGGCATGTGTATTGCTCATCTTATCATAATTGGATGCAAGGAAAGCGTTGCCCTTATTGTAATGGTGGTATAAGCTTTGGTGGCTCTGTAGTTAAATTGGATATTGAAGGTTATGGTTATAGATTAGTTGGGGAATACTTAAATTCTAATTCTTTATTGCATCTTATGTGCCCAAATAATCATGACTACTTTGTTAGATACAATAATTGGAAACATAAGAATTCAAGGTGTACTGAGTGTAGTGGGTCTGGAGTATCTAATGTGGAGTTATTATTGAGGGAGTTTTTATTTAATAAAAATATAATATTTAATAAAAACGATAAAAATAGTATAAAACCATACGAACTAGATATAGTAATTCCAGAAAAAAAGATAGCTATCGAATATTGCGGACTTTATTGGCATTCCGAATTAAATGGAAAAGATAAAAACTACCATCTAAATAAATTAAATATGTGCCTAGAAAAAGGATACAGGTTAATAACTATTTTCGAGGATGAGTGGGTTTATAGAAAAGATATACTATTATCAAGACTGCAAAATTTATTAAATTCTACTTTATTAAATAAAGTATATGCTCGTAAATGCACTATTAATGAAATTTCAGCCAACCAAGCTAAGTTTTTCTGCGAACAAAATCATCTTCAGGGGTACGGTTCAGGTTCTTCTATAAAACTAGGAGCTTTTTATAATGAAGAACTAGTTTCCGTTATGACTTTTTCTAAATCCTCTATAGCTAAGGGGTCTAAAAATAAAGAAGGTACTTGGGAACTACATCGTTTTTGTTCAAAACTAAATACTAGGGTTATTGGAATAGCTTCTAAATTACTCAAGTATTTCGAACGAAGCTACGAGTGGAAGGAGCTTTTTTCTTATGCTGATAGAAGGTGGTCTGATGGAAGTCTTTACGAAAAAATCGGGTTTAGTCTTGTTGGTAATACTAAGCCTAATTATTGGTATATCAAAAACAAAAAACGCACTCATAGATTTGCTTTAAGAAAAAACAAAAAAGATATTAAGGAATTAACTGAATGGGAAAATAGGCAATTACAAGGCTGGGATCGTATTTGGGATTGTGGGAATTTAAAGTATATTAAACACAATAATCTTTTATAATTTGGAGAAGTATAATGCCAAAGAAGACGCTTAATTTGGGCTGTGGCGAACGTGTATACAAAGAGTATCCTCTAGGTAGCGAATGTATAAATTTTGATTCTAGGACAAATTTGGACGTTGTAGATCTAATAGGAGATGTTAGGGATTTACAGATGTTTAAAGATGGTGAATTTGATTATATTCTAGCAAGCGATATAATAGAACACTTTACAATTGAAGACATAAAGGGTTTTTTAAAGGAATGGGCGCGGGTACTAACTAGATTCGGAACATTGGAAATAAGAACTCCTAATATAAAATGGGCTGCAGCCTATTATCTTACTAATGGAAATGCTGAGTTTGTGTCATTTCATATGTTTGGTGGACAGGATTATTCAACCAATTTTCACTATGTTATGTTTGATAGGGCGTGGTTACTGCGAATATTAAAACCTTTTGGTTTTGAGGAGGAATCATATACAGAAGAAGGTTCTAATTTTATAATGAAGCTAAGAAAGAAATAAGGAGTTAATGCGTATGAAGACAATTACATTTCCTGTTGGGTACAGACCAAATTATCTAGCGAATTTTTTAGGTTATTTATCAAAGTATGATTTAACAGACTATAAAATAGTATGCAGCGCTGAAGCTAGTCCAGAATGTATTAAGCTTTTGGAGGAAAGCAGTCTACCTATTACAATTCTGCGCAAGAAGAATTCAAGTGGACATCGTTCTCATAGCGGAGCTAGGGATAATATGTATAACGTTCTGAGTTATGTTTTTAATGAGCTAGGGACAGATTTTAATGTGCACTTAGAAGATGATTTTATTCTTTCTCCAGACGTGTTCTATTTATCTGATTGGTATTATAATAATTTTAAAGATAGCCCATTGGCTTATATGTCTTATGGTCTTTTTAACTGGGCAAGTGGTGGGGAAGATTACGAGGGTATAACAAAAGTAAAAGCTTTTCATGGGCTTGGTTGGTGTGCTTTTAAAGAAAACTGGAAAGGGTGTTATGGTAAGTATTGGTATGATGATGTATTGGCTAGAAAGTATGCCAATGCTTATGGTTGGGACTGGGCGATGCAGGCAGCATTTAAAGAATTTAATTGGGAGGGGCTAGTTCCTTGTATATCCAGGACTTTCCATGATGGTAGGATAAATGGGACTTGCTGTACTGTTGCTTTCTATGACAAGACATACACAGGACTAATTTGGAATCAAACAGAGACAATAAAAGATTTTGTTATAAGAGATAGTGTTGTATGAGAGTTCTTACTATAGCTGGAACTCGTCCAGAACTAATAAGGTTGTCTGTTATAATAAACAAATTAGATAAGTTAGTAGACCACGTTCTAGTTTTTACCAACCAGAATTACACCGCTAGTTTATCTACTGTTTTCTTTGATGAGTTAAGAATAAGGAATCCAGATTATATATTTAAACCACAAAGTGGGTTTAGTAAATTTTTAGGAAACGCGCTGATAGAATTTGAAGAGATACTAAAAAAAGAAAAGCCTGATAAAATATTAATTTTAGGTGATACTAATTCAGGATTACTTTCTATATTAGCCAATAGGAACGGTATACCAATAATACATATGGAGGCAGGGAATAGATGTTTTAATGATCTAGTTCCAGAGGAAGGCAATAGAAAGATAATTGATAGTTTATCTACATATAATCTACCTTACACTGATAATAGCAAACAAAATCTTTTAAATGAGGGTTATCATAAAAATAAAGTATTTAAGATTGGTAATCCTATATTAGAAGTCCTAAACTATTATAAAAAAGATATAGACAGTAGTGATATACTGGATAGGTTGGCTCTAAATAAACAAACCTATGTATTAGTAACTGCCCATAGAGCAGAGAATGTAGATAATCTGGAAGTATTATCTAATATTGTGAATGCAATAAATACCATATCAAAAACATACAAGGTGCTTTTTTCAGTACATCCAAGAACAAAAGATAAAATAATAGGATCTGGGTTGACTTTTACTTCTGAAAGAGTTATATTATCAGAGCCTCTTGGTTTTTTTGATTTTGTTAATTTAGAGAAAAATTCAAAGATGGTAATATCTGACTCGGGCACAGTAACGGAAGAAACCTGTTTGTTTGGTATTCATTCTATTATAATAAGAGAGTCCACAGAGAGACAAGAGCTGATTGAGTGTGGCTCTTCTATTTTAACTGGAACAAAGTATGAAAACATGTTAGATGCTTTTAATATATTAAATAAAAGGAGCATAAGATGGTTTCCTCCGTCTGATTATTTGGTGGAGAATGTTTCTGATATAGTAATAAATATAATTTTAGGAAAGTAAAAAGGAGATAGTTATGATTCTTGAGAAAATTGATTTTAGTGATTTTTACAAACATGTTTCTGAGATTTTTTGTCCAAACCATATTTCAATGTATGATATAGATGAGTTGATGGAGTATGTTTATATATTATCTGATGCTAATTTTAGGTGCTACAAATCCAACATGCTTGTAATTGCTGAAAGAAAAAAGACCGAGGTTAATAATAAGTTAATAGCTGATATGGAGTGGGTAGCTAGGAGTGTTGGTGAGTACAGGGTTTCTTCTAAAGCCAGGATTAATAAATTTATATCAAAGATTAAAAGTACTGTAGAAGTAGTGCCTTCTGATAGTTGGGCTAGTGACGACATTGTGTATAGCCTAGGAGAAATGATGGATCGTTTGTCTATTGAAACCATTAAACGTGAAGATTTCAGAGTTAATAATCGGCCAGCACATATGAGTCAGGCTTCACAAACGCTAAGTGATAGAGTAGAGAAGTATCTAATTGCCAAACTAAAAGAAATTGATGAAAAAGGGTTTTATGAGTGTGTGCATGAACAGAGAACCTATGATTTGGAGAAAATTGTAGAGGAATTAGTTTTATAATTATGTTTAAAATACCTAAAGAATTGCATCTGTATTGGAATGGCAGTAGTATGTCTAAATTACAGACATTTACCGTAGAATCCTTCCATAGATTAAATCCTGATTGGAATATAAACTTGTATATACCAGAGCAGCCATATCTTGGGGGTAATAAATATATACCAGACTATACAGGAAAAGATTATTTTGATTCTGTTGTAAACAAAGAGTATGTTGATGTTAAAAAAATAGATTTAAATAAATATTCTATAGATTTAAATCATCATAATATTTTAAGATCAGATATATTAAGATACCATTTGTTATATGAGCAAGGAGGGGTTTGGTCAGACTTTGATGTACTGTGGCTAAAACCAATGTCCCATTTCAATAAAAATCATTATGTTGGTGACGTTGTTGTAGATGATATAACTGCTGTAGTATCTTTTATAAATGATTTTGGTGGTGGCCATAGTATTGGTATTATGATTCATAGTAAACAAGATCCTTATGTTGGGTCTTTGGTAGAGCAAACAAAGAAAGTTACTCCTCCTTTTAGTCATGAAGTATTCGGTAGCTGTATGCTTAGTAAGCTTTATCCTACATTGGATTCACTATCTGAATTTGATGGTATTGTTGGGGCTAAATTTTCTACATACTACCCATATAACATCCACCCTATTCAAATTGATAACACCATTAGTATTAACAACCTGTATATGAAAAATGATTTGAGTTGTATTAATGATAATGTTATGTGCATACATTGGTATAATGGGCATAGGTTAAGCAAGCATTATCTAAATAACGATGGGCTTAATAGGAACTGTAGTATGACAACTATACTTAAGCTAGAAGGGTATATTTAAATGCCTAAGATATCAATAGTTTCTCCTTACTACAATCGTAAATTTGAATTACTAAATACATTAAGAACTATGGAGCAATCTACATTTAAAGATTTTGAGTATATTATAGTAGACGATGCTAGTGATACTGATCACAGACTAGAAGACCTTGTTTGTTACTTTCCTTTTATTAAGTTGGTAAGGATAGACAAGGAAAATAAGACACATGTTAATCCCTGTATTCCGTACAATATGGGAATAGCCATGGCTGTTGGTGATATAATAATTTTACAAAGCCCAGAGTGTATGTACGTCGGTGATGTTTTACAGTTTGTTGCTGATAATAATAAAGATAATCAGTACCTAGTATTTTCATGCTATTCATTAAGCAAGCAGTCTACTAAGAATTTAATTAATATAGATTTTACACTCACTACATCGTACGACAGTGTTAGTGAAATTATAGGAGGTTTTACTAAAAACAGCTGCGAGTCTTCAGCAGGACGTTATAGCTCTTGGTTTGCTCATCCAATATATAGACCGTGCATGTTTAATTTTTTAACATCCATGGCCATGGAAGATATGAGAAGTTTGGGCGGCTTCGATGAAAGGTTTTTTGATGGGCACTCCTATGATGATACAGAGTTTGCTGAAAGAGTTATTAAGAAGAAAATGAATACAGTTATGGTAGAAAGCCCGTTTTGTTTGCATCAATACCACCCATCTGTATTAAGCGACATACCTAACTTTTCTAGTCGATTGGCAAAAAATAAAGCACTGTATGAGCAGTCTTTAAAATTAACAGACTATTACGTGAAAAATAGTTTCTACGTGGGAGATACAATTTAATGCAGAGTTTTTTTATTTGGTAAATAAATTATGACAGAAGATTTAGTAGAAAAATTTTGGGATACGCAACATACCGCAAACAATACAGACGCATTGTCTGGTTGTGACTACAAAGAAACAATAGCTTTTTTACACTTAAACTCTTATATCCAAAAAGATACAAAAGTACTAGAGATAGGAGTAGGTTTAGGCTACGTTACTCAAGGGCTTTATGAAGCTGGCGCCAAGGTATCTGCGTTAGATATATCAGATGTAGCTTTGGCTAGAGTAACTCCATACTGCGAACACACCTATAGTATTAAGGACATAAAGAGTATCTCATCAGATTACTACGATGTTATTATTTGTAATAATGTAGTGCAGCATGTGCCCACTAAACTATTAATTGAAGAGCTAGAAGAAATAGTTCGAGTGTTAAATACCCACGGAGTGTTAGCTATAGAGTTTGTGTCTAATAAGTCTTTTGAGGATAATGGTGAGCAGCCTTCTTTAGACGATATTAAAAATGGTGGATTATGTAGGTCTCCAGGCTTCTTAGAAAAGATATTTAATGATATGCATTGTATGTGTGCAGCTCCTTTCAGCAGAGAGGTCGATATCGGCATAGTACAGGGGCACCATGTCTTCCATGTAGTGAAGGTGTAGCATGCAAATATTTGATTGCTTTACATTCTTCAATGAGCTAGAGTTATTAGATTTAAGACTAATGACCTTATATGATACTGTTGACCACTTTGTTTTAGTTGAGGCAAACAAGACCCATACAGGAAAACCTAAAGAGTTTATTTTTGCACAAAATAAACATCTATTTACTCCTTACTTAAATAAGATTATTTACATTAAAGTAGAGGACTTACCTGACTACACTCTAGGAACTATGTGGGTACCTGAAAACTTTCAAAGACTCTGTATTGAAAGAGGCCTTGAGAGCATGGCAGTAGAGGGGGATAAAATCGTCATATCAGATATAGATGAGATACCTAACCCTACTACTGTACTAGCTAATCTAAATACTAATAATCCTGTAGCATTACAACAACACCTATTTTATTACTATGTAAATTGTAAACAAAACCAACTATGGTCAGCTCCAGTCATACTAACTAGAGGCCACTACGAGTCTGTCCAGACAAGTAGAATAGGGGCATTTAATTGTAGTAATTCAGTACCTAATGGGGGCTGGCATTACAGCTATATGGGCGGCGCTGAAAAGATACGTCTTAAGGTCGAGAACATAGCAGAGTCTCACGTTATAATTAATAGTGTCGGCGGCATAGAGGATATAGAGAAGAAGATGCTTTCCCAAACAGACTTATGGAACAGAACCGAACCTTTGGCCCAGAAGAGTATCGTCAATATATTTGAAAATGATTTAGCACCTAAATGTATTATGAAGTTTATTGCTAAGTACCCTAACTTTTATTTTAATAAAGAGACCTAATATGATTAAAAATAATATAGAAGTAATATCTCTGATATATAAGTCTTTAGACTATCTACATTTTATTGCTGACCAGCTTAAAAGCGACTTGTGTAACGTACCAGGATGGGATGTCGGTGTTAGGATAATTGCTAACGATGCTACAGAAGAGGTACTAGATGTACTTTCTACTTTAGATATTCCTTACACAGTGTACAACGCGCCAGACCCAAACGAGTTTTATTTAAATAGAGTCTACCGAGCTTATAATTATGGAGGCCAAACAAGTACTTACGACAACTTATGTTTTGTAAATTCAGACTTTGGGTTTTGTAGATGGTGGTTAGCCAACTTATTGAAGCACCACGATGGTATAAATATTCCTTGTGGCCGACTAATAGAGTCTGGTAAGATGGATAGTGGTATGTACGGGATAAACCTACTAACTTATTTAGGTAACAATTTTGGGGTAGACCCCACAACATTTCAATGGAAAGATTGGATGGCTTTTTCTGAATCAATTAAAGATGATATCACTAAACCAGGAGGCCTATTTGGCCCGTGTGTAATTAGTAAAGAACGTTTTATTGAGAGTGGTATGTACCCTATTGGTAATGCTTTTTTTGGTCGCCAAGGTGTTGAGTTTGGGCATCCTAATGATAGACCTGTATATAAATCAGCTGACGATTACTACTTCAATGATATATTAGGCGTTCAATTTGGTATGCAACATATCACCGTATTTGATGCCCCAATATCACATTTCATTGAGGGGGAGCGCGACTCGTGAATGGCTCAATTACCATATTTATGTATCATGATATCTATGATAACATAAATCCAAAGTATAAAAGAAGATACGATCTAAAGTCTTTCCTAAGCGTAAAGCAGTTTGAAACACAATTAATGCATATAACTACAAATTACAAAGTTATATCTAGTGAACAGCTCTACAATTTAAACATAGACAACTTAGAACATGACTACGCAGTACTGACTTTTGATGATGGATTAGCAGGACATTATACTAATGTACTTCCACTATTAGTTGCTTATAAAGTTCCTGGAACTTTTTTAATTCCTGGAGGTCCGGTATTGGATAGGACTATGATCCATTCTCATAAGATACAGTTTATTCTTTCACGCGTTGAGAGTGAGGCACTGCTTGTAAATAAAATTATGAACAAGTTATTTTTTTCTAAAGAAGAAAAAGATACACTATGGGACACTTTTTCAGTTTCTAAATTTAGAACTAATTGGTGGTCTAAAGAAATGGTTTTTATAACCAATTTTCTTAGAGAATACACTAACGATAAATATACAATTGTAGATGAGCTATTTGAAGAGTTTGTAACAAAAGACACTAAAAAATTTAGTGAAGGATTTTATTTAAATCTTGAAGAAGTGCTCGAACTTACTAAAGCAGGGATGGAAATTGGTGGTCACGGATATTCTTCAGAGAATTTATTATTAATGGCACCTGATGATAGAAATAGGGATATCCAACAATCCATATTGTTTATCAAGTATATGTCAAATACTAATTTTATTCCATTCTCTTACCCTAATGGGGCTTACAACTATGATATAACTAGGACTTTAGATATTAATGGGTGTTCTGTGGCATTTACTACAGAGAATACCCGTATTGAGCAGTATAACACTGTAAACTATTTAGAAGTCCCGAGGTTTAATACCTTATCGAGGTTATAACTATGCTTAATAAAATAGTGTTATGTGGTATACAAGAACAAGGTAAGGATATAATTAAGTTTTTATTTAGTAAAGATATCAAAGTTACACATATTGTAACCATTTCAAAAGAGACAGCAATAAAAAATAAAAGTGAAAGCACTTGGGTATCCTACGAGGACTTGGCTAATGCGCTAGGTATAGAAATATACTATGCCAACTCCTATAGTTTTAAAGATACTCAAGATATTGATTATTTTAAAGATAATAAGTTTGATATTCTTTTACTTGGCGGCTGGCAGAGATTAATTTCACAAGAGATACTAAGTACTATAGAGTATCCTATAGGGCAGCATGGTAGCTCTGAGTTTCTTCCAAAAGGAAGAGGCCGTTCCCCATTAAACTGGTCTATTATTAAAGGCAAGAAGCGCTTAATATGGAATCTATTTACCATAGTGCCTGGAATAGACGAAGGCGACATATTAGATTACCAGATATTTGAGATACGAGAGACCGATACTTGTGAAACTCTATACTATAAAGTAAGCGTAGTAGTTAAGTACATGCTATCTCGTACTATACCTAAGTTACTAAACGGAGATTTAGTACCTACTAAACAAGTTGGTATGCCTTCCTACTTTTCTAAACGTGTTCCAGAGGACGGGGAGATAGATTGGACCACTTCGGTGTTTGATATTTACAATCTAATACGTGCCGTGACTTTTCCTTATCCTGGGGCTTTTACTTTTTACAAGGGTAAGAAGATAATGATATGGGCAGCTCAAGTATGGGACACCATGTTAGATTTTTATAAAGATAAAGAATACGGCGAAGTGGTAGAGATTTTTAATGACAAATACGTAGTAAAATGTTATGATGGATTGCTGTTAATTACTGCTAGCGAAGACGCTGAAGTGTTTGAAGGCAAAACTTATACTAATGGAAAATATGATGACTTGTTATTTCTGTAATTCTAAAAATGTAGAGTCTATATTCTACATAGCAAATAGTCCTATAGCTGGTAATTTTTTAACTAGCCCTAAGGATGATGAACTTCTGCCTTTAAACATTATTCTATGTAAGAGTTGCGGCATAGCACAGCTAGATCAGCGGTGTTTTATTCCTAAAGAGTTTCTATTTAGAAAATATTTTTATAAAACACATACCATAAGTACTCTTAGAGATTTTTTCTATTCTCAAGCAGAACTTATTCATAAGGAAAGCGGTGGTCCCTTACAGATTTTAGAAATTGGCGGCAATTCCTGCCCACTAGGTGAGCGCCTATCCGAGTATGGCCACACGTTTATAAATGTAGACCCTTCAGACACTGCGCAGTTAAACACTCCCAAAGATGTAGTTTTAATTAACGACTTTTTTGATACAGAAAATGCTTATGATATTAAGAACTCTTGGGGCGAGATGGATATTATATACTCTGCTAATAATTTTGCGCATATGGAAGACTTAAGAAGCGTTATAGTCGGCATCGATGTTCTCTTAGCAGATAAGGGTAAACTAATTATTCAAGTACAAGATTTCGAGTATTTATTAAAAGAATTATGTTTTCCATTTTTCTATCATGAGCATCTATTTTATTATACCGCGGATACTCTGGCTCATTTAATGTCTAACTACGGGTATAAACTAGTATCGTGCTCAAAGAACACAATACATGGCGGGAGTATTAACTGCGCCTTTGAAAGAAGTAATGTGTTATCTTATGTAAATCCAAAAGTAGATAAGATATTAGACCTAGTCTCAGAGTTTAAAGTTGGAGTTGAGAGGTCTACTTTGGAGGTTGGGCACTTCTTAGAAGAAGTCCGTTCTCAAAGAAAACGTATAGTAGCTTATGGTGCCAGTGGGCAGGCTAATATTTTATTTGCTAATTTTGGAATTACAAGTAAAGATATTCCTTATATTATAGACGACTCACCATTAAAATTAGGTAAGTTCACTCCATATTCCCATATTGAAATCAAACATTCGTCGTTCATTGAAGGATACCAGCCTGACTATATTTTAGTTACAGCTTATAATTTTATAGAAGAAATAAAAAGTAGAAATCCTAATTACAAAGGCACATGGATAGTGCCACTACCACGATTGATGGAGGCATAATGTTTGATTGGTTTTCTTATTTAAGATTGAATGGGTTAGCTAAGGATTTAACGCATGATGTACCGCTAGATTTTGTACAGTTTCTTGAATCTTTCTGTGTACACATAAAAGGGAGCTCTATTTTATTAGTAGGTACTGGTAGTACTGACCTTATGTTCACTGAATGGCCTAGAATTTTAAAAAATTATGGTGCTAGTAAAATTACATATATTGAAATATACGAACCATACATACAGAAGTTTTCTGGTAGAGACTATCCTATATTAAAAGGTGATGTGCGTGAGGTAGATAAAGTAATAATCACAAACGACTTTGATTTAGTATGTTGGATTCATGGCCCAGAGCACGTTAAGCACGAAGATATGCTTCCTACATTTACTAAGATACAACAACTAGCTACTAAGGGATTAGTAAGCATTTGTCCATTTGGTAATTATTATGATGGGCCAGGGATGGTATCTACAGCAGATAATAAGTATGAAGAACATGAGCAGGCAGATATGACTTTAGAATCTTTCAAGCATATAACAGATGTTATCTTCTTTTCTCTAGGTACCAAGGATGCTTCAGACGCAGTAATTATTGGTTATTATTTTAAGGGGGTTCTTAATGCCTAGAGTGTCTATTTTTAATTGCGTTTCGTCAGCTTTAGAGATGCTACGCTTTTCTTCTGAGTCTCTTATAGAAAATGCTGGCACTAATAACTTTGACTACATAGTAGTTACATGGGGACCTACCAAAGAGGTCTCAGAGTATCTTATTGAACTGCAATCAAAATATAATTTTGTAAGAGTTTTACCTTACGAAACTAACTACAATGTAGGTTACGTCCCTAATTTACGTGGTATGATGAACGCCGGGTTTAACTACGGATTTACACTTAATGATTATTGTGGGCTAGTAAACACCGACCAGTACTTCGGTAAAAATTGGTTGACTAATTTAGCAAAGTACGCTAATATAAATGACATAGTAAATTGTAGTCTAATAAGTTACTACCCAGGAGACGCTCTAGTACAAGCAGACTGTGGTATGCCAGAGTATGGTAAGTTTGATATTAGTAAGTTCAATATTATATATAATCAGATTTATGAAGATAAGTTAGAGACACAAGAGGAGCGCGGAGGCCCATGGGGTACTTGTTGTACTATGCCCTACTTGATTCCTAGAAGATTTTGGGAAGCAGCCGGCCCCTGGGATTTAACAGTGACTGGTCCTAACGCCCCAGACGTACTATTTTTTGATAGATGTAGTATGGCGGGTGCTCATTTTACTATGAGTAAGTCTTCTATAGCCTATCATCATTATTCAGTAGAAAGAAAAAGTGGTAATAAACCAACAGACGCCAAGGAGATGGTAGAGGAATGATTAAGTTAAATTTAGGTAGTGGAAAAAGAAACCAAGAAGGCTACACTAATATCGACGCTGTTAAACGTACAGAAGAGACAGTAGTTGGTAACATCTTAGAGTTAACCTACGAAGACGCTTCCATTGATGAAATATTCTCTGAGCATATGATTGAGCACCTTACTAAAAATGAGTTTGACCACTTCTTTTCTGAGTGTAGTCGTATGTTAAAGTCAGGTGGAAAGTTAGCTTTGTATGCTCCGAGTATTGTTTCGGCTATTAATAGTTATAACAAAGGTGATTGGCCTATAGCTCAGTTAGAAGAGTTTCTATACGCTGAGCATCTGCACGAATATGACTATCATAGACACGGTATCTACGAGGAGAAACTAAGGCGTATGTGTACTAAGTATAATTTCGCGGTAGACTCTATAGAGCATAGAGATACTACCTGGTCATTAAATGAAATAGTCTTATTGGCTACTAAATTATAAGGAGAAATAATAATGTTTAAAGATAAAAATATTTTTTGTCCAGGGGCGTCAGGATCATGGGGAAATGAACTTGTAAAGCAATTACTTGAAAAAGATCCAAAAAAAATTATAGTATTTTCAAGGGGAGAGCTTGCTCAAGTTAATATGGAACGTAAATTTAAAGACCCACGTATAGAATTTGTAATAGGTGATATTAGAGACTACTCAGCAGTTGAGAGGGTTTTTGACAGAGGGGTTGACTATGTTTTTTGCCTCGCAGCATTAAAACATGTGCCTGTATGCGAAAATCATCCACAAGAAGCAATAAAAACAAATGTAAATGGTACAACAAATATAGTTAATGCAGCAATTAAATACAAGGTAAAGAAGGTTTTGGATATTTCTACAGATAAATCCGTAAGTCCTTGTAATACGTACGGATTTACTAAAGCCATTGGAGAAAAGATAACTATACAAGCTAATAATCTAACTGATAATACGGATTTTGTTTGTATAAGGGCAGGTAATGTGCTAGGGTCTAACGGAAGTGTTGTTCCATTATTTATAGATCAAATTAAAAAATATAATGAGATAACATTAACTAATGGCGACATGACTCGTTATTTTATGACATTGCCAGATGCCATTGCTCTGCTTTTTAAAGCCTCTGAATGCTCTGTTGGTGGAGAGATTTTTGTTATGCATATGCCAGCATTTTATATTAAAACTTTAGCACAAGTTCTTATAGATCATTACGGAAATAAAGACACAAAAATAAAAGAAATTGGGGCAAGGGAGGGCGAGAAGGTACATGAGCTACTTATTTCTGAATATGAGGCACCAAGATCCGTAGTGTATGACGATGATTACTACGTTATTAAATCGGATTTAAAAATTAATAGAGACTACACACATTTAGATAATAAGCAAAATGTACCATTTGAAAGTTACTCATCTTCATACGAGATTGGTAATTATGAAACCCTTAAAAGTTTATTATACCGGGGAGGTTTTTTGTTATGAGGCTTTTTGTTTTAGGTAGTAATGGGATGCTTGGTAGATATGTATCTGTTTACTTTAAATCATTAAATTATGACGTTGTAGATGTAACAAGGAAAATGCTAGATGCAACTAAAGCTACTACAACTAATTTTAATTCTATAATTAAAGGAGATGTGGTTATAAATTGCATAGGAGTTATAAAACAACGTAAGAAAGTAAGTCCTTTGGACTTTATACTTGTTAATTCTGCCTTGCCATGGGTAGTTGCAAATCACTGTGAGTCTGTTGGCGCAAAACTGATCCATCCAAGTAGTGATTGCGTTTTTTTAGGCGTAAAAGGCTTGTATAATGAAAAAGATTTTCACGATGCAGTTGATATTTATGGTAGATCTAAATCTTTGGGTGAGCCAGATAATTGCTGTGTTATAAGAACTTCTATTATAGGAGAAGAAAAGTACAACAAGAAATCTTTATTGGAGTGGGTAAAAAGTAATAAAGACAAAGAGGTTGATGGTTATACAAATCATTTTTGGAACGGTATAACTTGTTTGCAATTTGCCAAGGTTTGTGCTACTATTATAAATGGTAATTTATATTGGAATGGTGTACAACATATATATTCTCCGGTAGTTTTTAGTAAGTTTGCTTTGGTTAAACTTATTTCTGAAGTATATAATTTAAATGTTAAGGTAAATCCTAAAGCAACTAGTATAATGTGCGACAGGACACTTTTATCTGTTAGTAAAAATAATATCGTTATTCCTCCACTGGAGGATCAGTTAATTGAGTTAAGAAGTTTATCAGAAACTATACTGTCTTGACAAAGTATAAGAAAGTAATTATAATTAATAGGAGGAATAAAATCTATGAAGAAAAAAACAACGACAACTGTGCCTGATATAATAATTAGTAAAAAGAAGATTACAAGTATTGGAGACTCTGATAGAAGTAGGCGTAAGTCAAAGAACCAAAAAAGACAAACCAAATCGTATAGAGGACAGGGTAAATAAAAGTTAGTACTAATAAAGGAGTTTACTTATAATGGTATCTGAATGCTACTAAAAGCTTTAAGGAACTATTAAAAGATATATTGCCTATAGATTTTGATATTATAGTGAAAGAAAAACATGAGTGTATTTTGAAGAAAAAAGGTATATGTGAATTTTCTACAGCGGATTGTAGTAATATATCAGGATCTATAATTAAAATAGATAAGCAACTTACTACAGCAGATGTAAGAGTTATAAAGCGGTTAACAGGCTTTACCGTAGACGCCGATTTTATAGAGAGTCCTTATCTAAGTGACTGGTGGGGGTAAGAAAAATGGAACAGTTTTTAGAAATGCTAAAAAAGATAAAAGTAATAGTTAGTGAGGTTGAGGGTACTATAACAGAGGGATTAATTTCTTATGATGAACTTGGTAACACTCCGTTTAAGTACTTTTGTATAAAGGACTTTGAAGCAATTAATGAAATAAAAAAAGAGTTTATTTTTGTATTTCTATCAACAGATAATTCCATATCTTATCATTTATGCAGGAGGAAGAATATACCATTTTACTGGGCTCCTAAAGATAAGAAAAGAGAATTATTAAAAATTCTTCAACGATATGAGGTATCACCAGAAGAAGTGTTGTATATAGGATATTCTTACTCCGATATAGAATGTATGCAAATGATACCGCTGTCTATTTGTCCTGAAGATGCTGTAAGTAGTATAAAGAACATAGCTTATAGAATGTTTTATTCTATTAGTGGTACTGGTGTTTTGTCTGAATTATATGAAATACTCAAACCAGAAATTTTGAGGAGAAAGCAATGCTTGTAAAAAGAGAAAACAATATGAGGGGTAATAGTTTAAGTACTGTATACAGGCCTTGTACTGTGGATGAACTAATTGGTAACGGTAAAAATAAACAACTTTTGAAAAATTACTTAGATAATAATAAATTACCACGTACTCTTCTTTTTAGCGGTCAGGCCGGCTGTGGCAAAACCAGCGTAGCTAGGATAATAGCTTTGAGTGTAAATTGTGAGGCTACTGCTTTATCTACGTCTGCTCCATGTTTGTCTTGTCAATCCTGTAAGTCGATTCTTAATGGTAATAACATAGATATTCATGAGGTTAATGTTGGTAGGGATGGAGGCAAAGATGCTATTGAAAAGTTAGTAAAAGATTTACCTTCTGCCCCTTTTAATGCTAGAAATAAAGTTTTAATTCTTGACGAAGCTCATAAGCTAACAGACGCCGCTAAAGATCTTCTTTTAAAAGAGATAGAAGATGGATATTCTCATGTTTATTTTATTTTTTGTACCAATCAACCAGATTCAATGAAAAGTAAAAAGGTTGGAGGTGATGCTTTTTTATCAAGGTGCTCTAGAATGCAGTTTGATACTTTGCCCATTGGTGACATAAAAGCAATGCTAATAAATGTGGTTCAATATGAAGGCGAAGAATATAAAGAGGATGTGATAAACCTTATAGCTGAAGAAACCAAAGGCGTACCAAGAGATGCTTTAGTTATATTAAATGATATTATGAATGAGGGCTCGTGGTCTTTGGAGGCTGTTAATCAGTTTTTGGGTATTCTTCTCGCCGAGGACAGTCCGCAGTTATTAGAATTATGCAGAGCTTTATCGTTTGGTAGATTTAAGGATTCAATAGGTATGTTTGATAAACTAAATACAACTTTACCCGTTGAGGCAGTAAGGATAGCTGTTTGTGGTTACTTTGTAGCATGTTTAAAAAAGGCAGGTAAAATTGGAGAAGGTGTGAAATTATCCAAAGCTTTAGATATTTTAAGTGTTCCAATATACATGACAGGTAAACCGGCAGAATATGTTTTTTATAATAATATGTTTAAAGTTACGCAGATAATGGCTGATAGGGGATAATTATGAGTGTTTTTGCTAAAGAGGATGTTTTTTTACCAAGGCCAAAGTTTGAATACATAACCACTGAAGTTAGGGCACTAGAGGTGTTGGAGGCATTAAGTTCTTATGATACAATAGAGATAGATACTGAAACTACTGGTTTGGATGTGTTTACTTCAAAGATAGTTTTATTGCAGATGGGGGTTGCTGGTAGGGCTTACGTTTTTGATGTGCGCAGTTATACTACATATAACAATATAAATCCTCAGGTATTTAAGTCTATACTAACAAATAAATCCATTTTAAAGATTCTACAAAACGCTTCATTTGATATGAAGATGATTAAATATCACTGGGGATTTTATATTGAAAATATATATGATACTATGATTGCTGAACAGTTGTTGAAGTTGGGTATAACGCAAAGGGGGGCTAGTTTAGAGGCTCTTGTTAGAAAATACCTTGGTATCCAAATGGATAAGCAGCCAGTTAAATCATTTGAAGAGTATAACCAGGAGTATAAAGACTATCAGCTTGTTTATGCAGCTAACGATGTTGTTATTTTAAATATAATTCGTGATATGCAGATAATGGAGTTGAAAAAACATGGGCTTGAGCACGTTGCTAAATTGGAGTTTGATTTTGTAAGGGCAATGTGTGAGATGGAGTTAAACGGGATTACTATTGACGTTACTAGGTGGAGAGAGTTAATGGTTGATGCTGAAGAAGAACGACAAGAGTATGAAAATACTTTACATGACATTTTTTCAACTAAATCAGAACAGACAACTTTATTTGGGGTGTCTACAATAAATATAAACAGCAACCAACAGCTTAAAAAAGAATTACAGAAGTTTGGGTTTAATTTAGAGAGAACGGATGTTGGTGAACTTGAAAAACACGAAGGGCATCCAGTGATAGATGCTTTGTTGGGATATAGAAAAACCCAGAAGTTTATATCTACGTACGGAGAAGCATTATTAGATAAGATAAGCCCAGTAACTGGTAGACTGCATACTAGATTTAAACAGATGGTTTCAACTGGAAGAATGAGTAGTTCTGATCCGAACCTACAAAACATTCCTGGTAAACAGAAATATAGGAGTGGCTTTATAGCTAAGGAAGGTTGTGTGTTAATAACAGCAGATATGTCAGGTGCCGAAGTCCGTATCCTTGGAAATCTATCAGAAGAACCTGCTTTTAAATATTGCTATGACCATGGAATAGACATTCATACTAAAACAGCTTCTGAGATATTTAAAGTATCCATGGTGGAGGCAGCAGCTTCAAAGTATAGAAAGCCTGCAAAGGCTATTGGATTTGGCATTATTTATGGTATGTCTAAGTATGGGTTATCTAATAGACTAAAAATATCAGAAGCAGAGGCAGAAAAGACAATAAATGAATATTTTAAGGCTTATCCTAAAGTTTATTCATACTTAACTAAGTCTGGTAAGGATGCTGTAAGGTTTGGGTTTAGTAGATCAATATCTGGAAGAAAGCGTTTTTATGATGTACCATCAGTATCATCATCTGATTACAAAACAGTTACACGTAGTATAGAAAGGCAGGCAAAGAATGCCCCTATTCAGGGGTCAAATAGTGATACTATAAAGAAATCAATGATTTACATTGTAGAAGAACTTGAAAAACTAGATTATTATGCATGCCTAATTCTTACTGTGCATGACGAGGTAATCATAGAAACTTTGTTTGATAAGAGATATGAAGTAACTAAAATAGTTGAAGATTGCATTATTAGAGGTTTTGGTTTTTATTTTACACATATAGGAATGGAAACTACTGGACTTATAAGTCATTGTTGGACAAAAGAAAAATGTGAAAATCCAGTAGATGGTAAAAAGTGTGGTGGTATAGAGTTTGAGTTTAGAGACAAAGATTTAACTTGCATAAAATGTGATAAAATAAATGCATAAATTAACAAAAGAGCAATTTATAGAGGCATCTTTAAAAAAACATGGTAACAAATTTATTTATAATCTGTTACCAAACAGTATGAATAAAGCTGATAAAGTTATTATATGTTGTAAAGATCATGGTAATTTTAATCAGGATTATTTATCACATATTAAGAGTAATTTTTGTTGTCCTAAATGTGCATGTGAAGCAACACATAAAAAGCAACGAAAAACCTTATTAGATTTTATAGATCAGGCCAAAAAAGTTCATGGGGCTTATTACGACTACTCTAAAGTAGATTATAAAAAAAATATAAAAAATGTAATAATAATATGCCCGATACATGGGGAATTTAATCAGATGCCCAGCAACCACCTACGTTGTCAAAAACAATTAGCTTGTTTAAAATGTTCTGATATAGATAAAGGAAAACGAAAAGCATTTAATTCAAGTTTATTATTTATTGAAAAGGCTATTGAAGTTCATGGAAATAAATATGATTACTCAAAAGTAAAATATAATAGTGCTACTGATAAAGTTATTATAGTTTGTCCAAAACATGGAGAGTTTTTACAAAGACCTGCGGAGCACTTCTCATATGGATGTTTTAAATGTGGCATTGAGTCTGTGAAAGAAAAAACTACACATACCAAAGAGTTTATTTTAAATAAATTTAAAGAAATTCATGGAGATAGATATGATTATTCTTTAGTAGAGTACACTGGATATAATGATAAAGTTAATATAATATGTAAATCTCACGGTATATTTGCACAAGCTCCTGCTTCTCATATAAGTAATGAGTCTAACTGTCCAAAATGTTATAGTAAGGGCTCTAAAGGAGAGACAGAGCTACAGGAATTTGTAAATACAATTTGTATAAACAGTGTAAATAATAATAAGGAACTTATAGGACCAAAAGAGTTAGACATAGTTATACCTGATAAGAAAATAGCCATAGAGTTTAATGGCCTTTATTGGCATACAGAGGAATTATTAGGAAGTAAACATTATCATCTAAATAAAACCCAACTATGCGCCAAAGAAGGATATGAATTAATACATGTATGGGAAGATAGTTGGAACTTAAAAAAGGAAATACTAAAGTCTTTTTTAAAAGCAAGGTTAGGTTTTGTAGACAAAGTTATTTACGGCCGAAAAACTAAGTTGATGGAGATAGACTATGAAGATGTCAAGGGGTTTTTAAATAAGAATCATATACAAGGTTCAGCTAAAGGTAGTATTTACTTAGGTCTTTTTTATGAAAATGAGTTAGTTTCTGCTTCAGTTTTTTCTATACATAAAGGTTATTTTCAATTAGAACGGCATGCCTGCTTATTAAATACGAAAGTTTTTGGAGCGCTAGGAAAGGTTATAAAATATGTAGACAGAGTTTACTTAGTAAAAATAGTAACCTTCTGTGATATATCTATGTTTACTGGTAAAAGCTATGAAGCTGTAGGATTTAAAGTAGATAAAATATTACCACCAGATTATTCTTATCTCGTTAATGGTAGGAGAGAGCATAAATTTAATTTTAGAAAAAAAGTTTTTGCTAATAAATATGGTTTAGATATAGAAGGTAAAACAGAGGAAGATTTAAGAAAAGAGTTAGGATTAGAAAAGATTTATGATTGTGGAAAAATAAGATATATTTATGAACCAAAGGAGATCCAAACATGAACGACATCAGAGTTTATTTAAAGAAGGTGCATGAAGACGCAGTAGTTCCAACTTACGCTTACCCAGGAGATGCTTGCTGTGATCTGGCCACTGTAGAGTCCTTCACGATTAAACCAGGAGAACGTTACCTGGCAGACACTGGTTTACAGATCGCTATGCCTGAGGGCTTTGAGGCTCAAATAAGGTCACGTAGCGGCCAAGCTTGGAAGCGAGGACTTATTGTAATAAATCAGCCAGGCACTGTGGACAATCATTATCGAAACAATATAAAAGTAGCCCTTATTAACCTCGGGAAAGAAGAGCTTAGTATTGAAAAAGGAGAACGAGTAGCACAAATGAAGTTTAGTCCAGTTTATACAGCACACTTTATTGAGACTACTAATTTAGAAGAAACAGTTAGAGGAACCAACGGATTTGGTTCAAGTGGGAGATAATTATATGAATGATATGACGAAGGAAATAGCTTTTAATTTAGGAGGTTTTCTTTATCCTAATTTTTATGGTAATATGTATAAGAGTAGTAAAGATTTTGAAGATTATAATAATTTTTTTGATTTTTCAGATATTACCTCTGGTTATGGAGTAGTAAAAAAGGAAGCATTTAATACCTTAGCTCAGAAATTGTGGTATGTAAGAGGAGCTATATCTGGATTTGCAGTAGAAATAACTAACTCACATATAAAACTATCTTATGCAAATGCCCACCACTATAGAGAGTTATTGAATAGCTTTGTTAAAGATCTTTATTATGACTTTTTTATAGCCAAACTACTTATGCGTGAAGATAGTGAAGAATGTGAAAGGGGTATAACCTTAGGAGACTCTTTGACTACCACCCCTTGCATTTTTACTTGGTGTATAAAAGCTGAAAAAGAATTTATAAGTCATTTATTGGATATGGAAGAGTTTTATTATTGGAACGACTCTTTCTATAAAATGAAACCTTATTTTTTCAAAAACGACAGAGAATTTATTTTTGGTAAAGTGATTGTTTGATGGAACATTCATTCGCTAAATATACGATATTAAACATTAAAGATTGGGATGCTTTTCAGCGCGCCATGAAATTTTTGAAGGGGGCCAAAGATGAAAATAATTAATTTTGAAGATGTTAAATCAGTAACAGCGGCTGAATATTTCTCAGGAGATAAATACGCTGTAGACATTTTCAATGCTAAATATGCTATGATTAAGGCAGATGGTAGTAAAGAAACGCCCGCTGATGTGTTTTATAGAGTAGCAAAGGGCTTATCTGTATATGAACTGAGTCAAGACTCACAGAGTAAATGCACAGATGTGTGGTTCACTCTTATGTGGGATGGTTGGTTTCGTCCTGGTGGTAGTATTCTATCCAGTATAGGTTTGGGCAGAAAAAGTTCTACTATGAATTGCACTACTATCCCTTTAAGTGATGATACTCTTGAAGCTATCGCACAATGTGAGTATGATGTAATGAAGTGTGCGGCATATAGACAAGGTATAGGTATAGATTTCTCAAAATTACGCCCAAGAGGAAGTCGGTTAGGTAATGCTGCTATAGAATCCACCGGTGTAATTCCATGGATGGATAAACTCAATCGAATTGGGGATTATGTAGGACAGCAAGGTAGAAAGCCAGCACTACTTGAGTCTTTAATTATTAGTCACCCAGATATCGAAGAGTTTATCACCTGCAAAGATGATTTAGATAAGATTAATAACGCTAATATTTCTGTTCAAATTACCAATGATTTTATGGAAGCAGTAGAAAAAGATATCGATTGGGAAATGAGTTTTACGGTTAGAGATTCTGGTGAAGTTATTAAGAAGACTATAAAAGCAAAAAAACTATTTAGATTAATAGCAGATAGGGCTTGGAAAACAGCAGAGCCTGGTATTCAATATCGTAATCTTTTGCAGAACAGTGTGATGTATAAGGCCATAGCCGACCATTTTAATGATGACCGTTTTTTGCCTCATTCGTCGAATGCATGCAGTGAAAAATTTATGGCACCCTACTCAGTTTGCAACCTTTCTTCTTTAAATATGGAGAATTTTTCGATGGCGCCAAAAGAGTATGTAGAACAACTTAACGAGATAGTTCCAGCAATAGTGAGAATGGCTGATAATGTTATAGCGTATGAGTTAGCTAATAATTTAAGCCCGCTATCACAACAGCGTTGGATTATAGAACAACTTCGTGAGGTTGGTATGGGTATAACTAACGTCCATGGATGGTTATTGAAGCAGGATGTGGCCTATGATTCTGACGAGGCTATGAAGGCCGTAGAAAATTTTATGAAAACATATGCTTCTATTGTGTTTAAGACCTCCGTAGCTTTGGGTTTAGAGAAGGGCAGTGCTCCTGCGTTTGATTTAATAGAAGATAAAAATGTTTTTATGGGTACAACTTATTTTAGAAATATAGTTAACGAGTTTTATAAGGGAGATACTTCTGTCATTAAAACTATGCGTAATATGGCTCACATGAGTATCGCCCCTGCTGGATCTTTATCGAGTATATTTCCAATACCATGTATATCTTCTGGTATCGAGCCTACGATGGGTACGCATTGGAGGCGCACTAGAGCAATTGACAAGGGTAATTATACTTACTACTTTATAATTCCAGATAGAATTAAAAAGTATATTCTAACTAAAATTGATAAAACCTCTAATGACTATGAGGTTATGAGTAGTTTTCAAGGGTCTATTCAGGATGAGGATGGTAAAATTGGTAAGGCTTTAATTGAAATAATAAATAGATACATCCCAGCAGGATTTTTTAAACCTGCCCATGAGATTAATCCTATGCAAAAAATTAGACTTATGTCAGCGGTTTATAAATGGATGGACGCCTCCATTTCTTGCACATTTAATTTACCAGCATCAGCTACAATTGAGGACGTTGAGAATATTTATATACAGGCTTACAAAAATGATGTAAGGGCGGTGTCTATTTACAGAGATGGTTCCAGACAAGGCATCCTTATTTTTGAAGATCCTATTACTAACAAAGCAAAGTTTGAGGGCGTTGGTAAAACTCAACTATGTAAGGAAAATCGTCCAAAATTTATTACCCCTGTGTGCGCACCAAAACGTCCAATAGAATTACCTTGTAACATCCATCGTTGTTCAGTTAAAGGACAACCTTGGTTAGTTTTGGTAGGTCTTTTGGAGGATATTCCCTACGAAATTTTTTGCGGGGAGGCAGAAGAAGGGCTATATATTCCAAAGACTTGTAAGTCTGGTAAAATTATTAAGAGAGAGGGCGGTAAATATTCTCTTGAGATAATGATTAGAAATCAAGTCATTGAATATAAAGATTTAGCTCATACACTTATGGACAGTGACCAAAGAAGTATTACAAGGTTGTTATCCCTCGCACTTCGTCATGGAGCACCAAATGAGTTTATTGTAGAGCAATTGAAAAAGGGGAATGGAGATATAACATCCTTCAGCACCGTTATAGCCAGAGTTTTATCCTCCTATGTTAAAGAGTATAAATACGGTAAGGATAAACCCTGCCCTAATTGTAAAACCGGAATTTTGTTTTTATCAGAAGGCTGCGCTAAGTGTTTAGACTGTGGTTATTCTCGTTGTGCTTAATCACTAGTGCTTGACAAAGTACCAGACAAGTATTACATTATGTATGTACAGGGTAATTTATTAATAAAAAAATTTAAGGAGTACTAATGAGGGTTGATACAATAACAATTTTAAAGACAGAGTACGAAGAATTAATAAGAGACCAGGAACTTTTGAATACACTAAGAGCTTATGGTATTGATAGTTGGGATGGGTATGACCAAGTAATGGGTTTTTTAAGCAGTAATACTAATAATAAAAATAAAAGTAATGTTAGTATTATTTGGTAAATAACGATAATTGTTATCTGGAGGAAATGATGAAAGAAACACGTAAAGTTAAATGTATTGTTTGTTTAAATGAGAAGGACTCTTTTTGTAGTATAAAAAGATGCAAATTAAAACTAAATAAGTCTCGTTGCTGTGATAGCTTTATAGATGATGTTACAAAGCATGGTGCTACAATCAAACCAGAAGTAACGTTAAGGCCAGATTGGTATTGGAATAGAAAAAAAGCCATAAAAGACTTTAAAGCAGCAGAACTTAAAAAAAGATTAGCTGAATTAGAGTGTGTAGCTGAAACTCCGTCTTATTTACAGAAAGAGGAATTAACGAAACCGGATGTATTATCTAGGTTTAGGTCCACGGCATCTCAAGAATAACTAATTATTGGTGGTATAGGTATGAGTAACAAGTCCTTTGATAAGCTTAACGAAATTGATAAAATTATTAGACAAATAAAATCTCCTGGTATGGATGACAGGGCTCATGTAACAATTGAATATTTTACCGGCTTTTAGTTATTTAATACCAGACCATACCACAACTATGAGACATGGGGTGGTGGTTATAGGGTAAAAGGACTTGGGGTAGTAGTAGAGTCGGAAGACTTAGACGATGCCGTTAGAGAGTGGTCTCTAAAAGTAAAACAAAAAAAATGTACAATAAATGGAGTTATAGATTACTATGCAGATAGGTTTGGATTTAGACGAGGTTTGTTGTGACTTAATGCTACATGCATGTAATAGTATTGAGGAAGACTATAATTTGAAGTTAGAGTTAGATGTTTTTTCAAATTATGATTTTTATCAATGCAATTATACAGGAGACGCTCAGCATAATATTAGTATTGCTGATTACTTGTATGAATTAGTAGATGATGAGTATTTTTTAATGACTGCTCCGCCGTGCGATGGAATTAAATCTATATTAGATAAGCTAAAAGTTTACGCACACGATATACATATAATAACTGCTAGACGGGCTGAGGTAGAAGACTGCACTAAGGTTTGGTTAAATAATAATAATTTATTCATTAGTAGTATTACACACACAAACCATAATTTAACAAAAGGTCTGATAGGTAAAAATCTAAACCTAGATATTTTTGTCGATGATAACCCACCTCATATTGAGGATATGTTAAAGCACAGTCCAAAAACTCAAAATTTTTTAATTGACAGGCCATGGAACCGTGATTATAATATTAAAGGTGTTAAACGAATAAAAAAACTAAGTGAAATATTATAAAAGGAGAAGGTTTTTGTTAATAAACGTAAACAGTAATACAGAATTTTCAGGCTTTTATGTGGTTTGTGGGGGTAGTACTAACAATGAAACAGAAGGCTTGTTTGGGTTATCCCACCTAATGGAACATTTACTCTGTAAAAATCTTGACCACAGATTAGATGAGTTTGAGCAGGTGGAATCTCGTCAGATGGTATGATAATGGGATGCTCTAACTGTATTAGAACTGCTGTAGTAAGTTGTAGGTTGGAGGACGACAGTGAGTTTGTCGTGATGTTAGATACCAAGGCTTACTTATTAAATGATAATGGTAAAACAATCGAAACAGTAATTTGTAATTATATAGACTAAAAGGCACTGTCTGTCTTATACAATTATTTTTTGGAGATTAAAGTATGAGCTGCAAGGAATGTGGGTCAGAAGTAGTTTATTCTGATATGTATATTAGTGATAATGATATATACTTTGCAAATAGTTATTGGTGCCCCAAATGTAATAAATATTTAGATGAAGATGAGGTTGTTACAATTAATGCTTGAGGAATTAAAAATGTTAGAATTAAAAGATATACCAGAAGAAGTATTTCCAGATAATACTATCCTGTCAGGATACCGTGGAAGCGTGGCACACGGTATGGCTGATTTGAGGCCAGAATCTATAGATGATATAGATATTATGTCCATCTATATAGCGCCACTAAAGTATTATGTAGGCCTCGGGGCTGGAAGAAGGTATGATAAATCAATAGACAAGTTTGTAGGAAGGTTTGATACTGTATCCTACGAACTACGTAAGTTTGTTAATCTTCTTCTTAAATCTAATCCTAATGTTCTTAGTATGTTATGGCTTAATGAAGAATATTACTTGATGCAAACCCCTTTTAGTAAAAGATTAATTAGAAATAGGGATGCTTTTTCTTCTAAACTGGCCTACAATAGTTACTGTGGCTACGCAGTTTCTCAGGTAAAGAAGATGACACAGGGACAAGTTTATGCTGGCTACCAAGGCAAAAAAAGAAAAGAGCTTGTAGAAAAGTTTCACTACGATTGCAAAAACGCGTCCCATTGTCTTAGGCTCCTAACACAAGGTATAGAATTTCTAAAGACTGGCGAGCTTGTAGTTTACAGACCAGATGCTCAGAAGTTTCTCGAAGTTAAGAATGGTCTCTGGACCTTAGAGCAGGTGAAAAAGGAAGCGGAAAAACTTTTCGCGGGGCTAGAAGATGCAAATACAAATTCGCCATTACCAGACCACCCAAAATATGATATAGTAGAAAATGTAGTTATGGGAATTATATTGGATTACTATGGATTAGAGGAGAAACAAAATGGATAAAGAATTAAGACTTAAAGAGTTAGGAGAAAGCTATTCTATGTGCAATAGTATGCGAGATCAACTTGTTACTCTAAAGGCTAAGTTGTTATCTGGCTTTTCTGATAAGAGTGTTTTTTATAGGGAACTTAATAAAGTAGATGATATTTTAGATATGATAATGGACCAAATACAAAAAAGGTATGTTTAGTATGCAAACATTAATATCCCTGATAGGGATCTCGATGGCTGCTTCGGGAATACCTCAAATACTTAGGTTAATGTCAAGAAAATCAAGTCAGGATGTGAGTTTGACTATGTGGTTAATATTGTTTCATGGGCAATTTTGGTTTACTTATTATGGTTTTATTGAAAGTGATATGCCGGTGTTTATTACTAACTTAACCTGTTTTATTGTGACTTCTATATTAATTTACTTGACTTTATTGTATAGAGGATATATAGTTTTGTTTATAAGTAGATTTTTATCGGTATGGTATAAACTACAATATTTATCATATAAGATTTTTATTTGAGGTTTCGATGCAATACCCAACATATAGCATAGAAAAAGAAATAATTGCCCTTGGTTATACTAATATTGCAGGAGCTGATGAGGTAGGTCGCGGATGTGGTTCTGGTCCAGTGGTGTCTGCTGTTGTTAGAATACCACAGTTTTCTGTTAATTTATTAGAGAATAAAGTGAAAGATTCTAAGAAACTTTCAGCAAAAAAAAGAGAAGGGCTTTGTAGACTAATAATACAGACCTGCGATTGTGGCATAGGAAGTATAGATAATCGTATAATAGATGAGATAAATATACTTGAGGCTACAAAATTAGCCATGAGACTAGCTATATCTGAAATAAATAAAGTTGACTATGTTATAATAGATGGTAATTTTACTATAAAGGAGTTAGATATACCACACCATGCAGTGGTTAAAGGCGATTCTTTATCTCTTTCTATAGCAGCAGCTAGTATAGTAGCAAAAGTTACTAGAGATAATATAATGAGGAAATTACACAACCAGTTTCCGTTGTACTGTTGGGATGAAAATAAGGGCTATCTTACAAAAAAGCACCTAGAGGCACTAAACTTATACGGTCCATGCGAACATCATAGATTGAGTTTTAATAAAGTAGACAACAAAGGAGTATAGATATGTCTGAAGAGTATGAGGAGATTGAATTGGAACTAGATGAAGATTTATTTAACATTTTAATATCTGAGGCTTCAGAAAGAGATTTAACTATAAATGAATATGTAAACGATATCATAAAGGATTACTTAGAGGCAATTTATGGGAAGAGTCACGGAATTTTTTGATTATATCAATTATAAAGAAATATTAAGCGACAAAGAAATTAGTAATAGATATTTTAGTCTTACTATAACCAAAGAAATAAAGAAATTAAAAGAAAAATATTTATCAAGGCTTAGTGTAGATGCCAGCATTGAAGTAGCACAGGGATGTGCTACGGCCCGCCGACCTGGTTGGTATCTCTTAGCCAGAAGGTCGTAGCGCGTTGTATCTTTCGTCGGCGGCGATTTTTCCA